>ERZ724511.55-NODE-55-length-40534-cov-19.931718_pt1 | contig 40534 bp, 58 predicted proteins | sample MGYA00376044_ERZ724511 | MGnify/ENA primary metagenome ERZ724511 (study PRJEB28724, sample SAMN07190887) | wastewater metagenome | isolation source: effluent of sewage treatment plant in Hong Hong | place: USA: Christiansburg, Virginia | collected 2016-03-01 ...
TGAACGAGAGTGAGATAAAGAAAGAGGAAACGGCGCGATAAATCGGGATTTTCGGGGCTCTCGAGGGAAATAGGGGGATGAGGTCCTGAAAATGCTTTGCGTGTGGCGCAAAGGCAGTGTCAGTCTTTGATCTGCCCCTGCAACCAGTCTAGCGTGCGCTCCACCAGCTCGTTTTTGTCGGCCTCTGAGAGCCCCAAGTAGGGTCGGGCCGGAATCGCTACCGATTTTGCAACGTGGCCACGGAAGTGCAGCAGCTTTCCATTCGTCGGCTTGATGGTCGCGCCGAACTGGTGCACGGCGGCGTACACCAGGTTGCTCCCCACCTCGACGGACTTACCCCCCACCACCTGCGACACCAGCTGGCCGCGCAAAAAGCCGCGCAGCGTGAGCACGCGGTTCTTGTTCTGGGACTTTTCCTTTTTGTACCAGGGCTGCAATGCGGCCCAGGCCGTGCCGTCAGGCGCAGTCTGGGTTTTGAATCGGTCGCGCGTGGTGCGCAGGGTGTATTCGCCCAGCTGGGCCAACAGCGGCGCCGGGTTTTCGATCCCTCCCAGCAGACCGCGCAGGCTGGCCCTTGCCGTCTTGGCGTCGAAATCAACCGATATGCGACTTCCAGCCATGGCGTTACTCCTGCGAACGATATGCGCGCCACTGGTCCCGGCCGGGCGCGTACTCGAATCCGGGGTCTATGCCTTCAGGTACGCGAACTGCGCGCGGCCCGCCAGGGCTGTTTTGACCAATCACGCGATCCATCCAGGTCACATCCGGTGCCCGATCGGGCTCTTGCTTGCCCATTTGGTCCAAGTCGCGCGGCCACAGGCCGATTACCTTGCACTGGCACCCCCAGCCGTTGGGTGGATAGTGGGTCTGCCACCACGGATCGTCTCGCGCCAGCACCAGCCCATCCCAGGCCACGTGCTGGTGGCGCGGGTGCTGCACCCAGTCGCTGTGCTGGTACATCCAGAACGGGGCGGCCTGCAGCTGCTCCCAACGGCCCGCCGCGTAGCTGGTGTTGAGGTTGGTCTCATAGATTACGCGCGTGCGCCAGTCGCGCCCACCGTTGTAGTCCCAGCCATGGCGGGCAACGATGGCGTCGAAGTCCTTGCGGAACGTCTCCAGCGTGGTGCCGTCGGCAATAGCCTTGTCTACCGCACTGCGAAAATCCCGGACGATGGCGTCTCGGTTCGCCCCGGCCACCACAAACGACCATTCGTGCTCGGCCGCGTACACGTCGAGCCACGACTCGGTGGTGAGGTTCAGTTTGCGCCGGAAAAACGCGATCATTTCCCGGAACGGCAAGCTGCCGTATGCCGCCTCAGCCATTGCTGTGCCCCTTGTGTCGAAGCGTTCGCTGGCGGCACCAGGCGGAATGCTCGCGGGTCAGCGGGTGGTCCTTGAGGTAGACGCGGCACATGGGCTGCTGCGCATTGATGCACACGGCGCGCGTGGCTTCCGGGTCCATCACCCTGGCCCGCTGCTCGCACTCGGTCAGCGTCATGGTGTCGCCAGCGCTGGCAATCACGCCCCGCACCAAGAAGGCGAGAACCCAGAGGTCAGCCATTGCCGCCGGCCTCCTGCAGAACCTCATAGCGGCCGGCCAACTGGGCCGCGGCCAGCGCCTCTGCCATGGCGGCCGCGTAGTCGTCCAGACTCATATTCGGGTCCAGCGCCGCAATGCCGTCGCGGATTTGCTCCAGGCTCGTGGCCTGCGCCACCAGCTCTCGGATTTTGTCCACCCAGGCCGCAGCCGGCGCCCTCACATTGGCCGCGAGCTGCGCCTGCATGGCCGTCTGCGGGCTCGGCACCTGCTGCTCTACAGGAATCTGCCCTGCTGCGGCGGCCACGCCCCACAAATGACCTGGAAACGGTGGGCGGCCCGAAGCTGCCGCCACGCCCTGCCGCCAGATGGCCGGGGAAGTCGCCTGCAAGACGGGCTCGCCCTTTTCCGGCTGCGGAATGCCCAGCTTCTCCTGTGCCCACTGCACCGGGATTTGCACGCCGATATCCACCAGCTTAGGAAGCGCCTCCGCGTAGGCGGTCATATCCTCGGTCTCGCCCACGTCCAGGCGGAAAACGGGGCAACGGCGCATGCCATCGGGCGCCAGCCCGTTGAGCACAGCGATCGGATACAGCAAATCGCGCGTCAGCGTGCTGCAGATCTGCCGGATGTCGCTGTCGCGCAGGTCCTTGCGCACCTCGTTGTGCACGTTGCCCAGTGCATTGGTGCTGCTCTTGCCGTCTGCCCCGCTGGTCAGCGTGCCGCCCAGGATCACTTTGGACTGCGTGCGCTCGCACCAGTTGAGCATCAACTCGAAAGCCTTGGGATCGCCAGTGGCCGCATCCAGAAAATCCAGCTCCATACCGCTCGGAATGATGCCGGCAGCGTTGTGGCCAATGCCAACCAGGGCGCGCAGCAGCGTCGTCTTTTCCTGTTCGCTGGCGCCGCTGGGGTATTTGCCGATGCGCACGGGGATGCCGTAGATCTCCAGGAACTCGGCCAGGTCGCCCACGCTGTAGTTCTTGAACAGGTACGGCCACACCAGCTGCCGGAACATGGCCGTGCGCTCCAGGTAGCCGCTCTTGGCCTTGTGCACGTGCGTGATCCAGCCGAAGGGCTGCAGCGGCTCGCCCACGATGCCGTCCACCGTGGTGTTGCTGCGCAGCCGCAGCTCCTGGCGGTAGCCGCGGTGCACAGAAAACCAGCTTTGCGGGCGGTGCGTGATCGTCTTGGGCAGCCAGAACTTGCCCGGCTTGTGCCACTCGTTTTCGCAGCAGGAAAAGCCCTTGCCGATCGCATCCGTCACATCAAAAAGCACATCCTCGAAGTCGGCAATCTCCTCCAACAGCGCCGCAAGCTGCTCGGCATTGCGTTTCTCCAGCGGGGTCGGGTTGTCGGGTGGCACCACGCTCCAGTCCACCAGCAGCGCGCGGCGGCGCTTGCCCAGCTCGGCGGCAATGTGGCCGTCTTTTTCCTCCATGTCTTCGTAGAGGTCGAACTGCGCCTGCAACTCGCCCTGTTCGGCCTGGTCAAGAATGGAAGCGAGCTTGGAGGGCGTGAGCCCGCGCGTCGGGTGCGTCTGCAGCTCGCGCTGCAGGTGTGAATAGTGCGACGTCTGGGGCTGCGCCAGCGCCTCGGTGGTGATCGGCTGGCCGTCTGGCCCCAGGATTCTTGCCATGCTTCGTGCTCCTTACCAGCCGCCTGGCTCCGGCATGGGGAAGTCCAGGTCGGCGTGCGATGTGGTTGCGTTGTCGAACCCGCGCGAATGCCCGGGAACGGGGATGTAGTCGATTGGGGCATTGAGGTTCAGCGTGGCGAACCAGCCAAGGGCCAGCATCACGGCGGCATCGCCGTGGCGGAACAGGTCAGGGTCCTTCACGTCGGCCCGACGTGCCTTGGCGACCATTGCGATGCCGTCCACCTCTTCGATGGCCCGCAGATCCTGCGCATAGTTCGGATCAGCCGGGATCTCGATCATTCCGTCTTCAAAACCCTGCACCAGCTTGGGCATCCAGGTGCCGTACCAAGCCCGATTGAGCTTGACCTGGTGAACGTGGGAATGCCCGAACTTGTCCGCCGTCTCTTCGGCGAGCGCCTCGCCCGATCCGGTCGCGTCCATGGCGCCGCCGCAGCGGCGCGGCAAGCGCTCGATGGCATACCAGGTGATCTGCCGCTGCTGCGCATAAGGCACCTTGTGCATCTCGATGGACAGCGGAACGCGCCGGCGCATGCCGGAAGCGAGTGCCGTCGCCCCCCAGCTAGAAAAGTCGCGGTGCCGCGCATAGTCGTGCGAGAACACATGGCGCTCGCGCGGGTCCAGTGCTGCCAGCGCCGGTGCGAGGTAGCGATCGATCCAGTCGGCTGCCCAGGCCTCGCGCTCAATGGGCGACTTGCGCACAAAGTCCTCATCCAGCGTCAGGCGCAGCACGCACTCGGGCGCCAGCACCATGGCTTGTTCAATCCACACACCAGGCAGGCACACCCCGTTGCCATCGCGGGGGATGGCGTCCAGTTCCTCGCGCATGGCGGCCTTGCGCACACCGTAGCCGTTGCGAATCTTGGTGTACCAGGCCTTCTTGCCCTCTGCCGTGGGCGGGGTGCCCTTCATAAAGCACACCCGCTCGTACAGGCCGTTAGCCACCGCGTCGTCAAACGTGATGGTGACCACCGTGGCATCGGTGCCGTAGCGGCCGGCCTCAATGTCGCGGCAGAACTGCGCAAACGGGTTGCTCTTGCCGTTGTGCGAGCTGATAACCGTGATCTGGCCGCCCCAGATCAGCAACGCGGTGGCGGCATCGAGAACGCCCTGCACATCCGGGTGGAAGGCCGCCTCATCGATCACCACATGGCCCTGCAGGCCCCGGATGTTCGCCGGGCGGCTGGAGAGCGCGCACACCTGGAAGCCTGAGGCGAAGCGAATGCGGTACGCCGTGATGTGCCGCGTACGCCCGCCATCGTCCTGGTCTTCAAACAGGAACTCTTCCACGCCCGAGATGCCCTGGCCTTGGGCCTGGGCGATCACACGCGCGAACTTGGCGCAGTAGCCAATGGCCTCAAGGCCTTTTTCCTTCGTGTCGCCAATGTAGTAAACGTTGTCGCCCCCCGCGCTCTTGCGCGCAGCGGCCACCAACGTCTTGTTGAGCATGGTTCCAAAGGTGATCCCGGTGCGGCGCCCCTTGGGCACCGCGATGATCGCCGACTGAATGGCCGCCACCTCGCGCTGGTGCTTCATCAGCACGCCGTCGTCCAGCGGGTTGAAGCCCTCAGGAATGCTGCGCACGCTGGCTGGGAGGTCTTCCCATTCCAGCGTGCGCAGGGTGGTGGCGAGGGGCTTGATAGCGTGCATCAAGAGCCCCGTTGCTTGATGGGTCCAGAAATGAGCATGGGGTAGGCGGGCTCGAACGCGGGGTCATGCCACTGACTGACCAGACAGAACATCGCGAACAGCGCCTCTGCCAGCGTAAACCACCATTCAGGCACCCAGTTGCGCTCAGACACCACGGGGCCTTCGGAGTCCGGATGGGCGATGTACACAGGCACCAAGCCGAGGAACCAGCCATAGTGCGTGAACTGGCGCTCCAACTCCGCGCGCGGGATGCGATGCAAGATGCTCATTGCCCGATCCCCAGGAACTTGCGGCGCCAGAAGTCCACCTGGGCTTCGTCCATTCCCTGGGCCTTGGCGACTTCCTGCAAGTTGGCCTCCTGCTCGGCCAGCAGCTTCTTGCGCGTAGCCTCCTCCACCTTCGCCTGAAACTCCTTCAGGTTGATGCTGGAACGCGTCAGCGTCGCAATGTTCTTTGCCGCCTTGCTGAGCAGTGCCACACGCTCGCCGGGGTCGATCCTCTCGCCGTCCGGCCCCACCTCATCGGCCTCTTGCAGCGCCAGGATGGCCTCGAACAACTCGGTCTGCACCATCGCCGTCAGCGCCTCGCTGCGGGCGTCCTTGTTGTCGCCCGCGTGCTGCTGAATGATCTTGGCGGCCTCGGTGCTGGCGCGAATGGCCGACAGCCGGCGCTCCAGCTTCTGCCCATAGCGCCCCACCGCAGAGCGGCTGGGCAAGTCGCCCGACTGCGACGCCACCGGGTAGCGCTCCTGCAGGTCTGCGATCAGCTCGTCCAGCGTCACACTGCCCAAAGCCAGCATGGCCTGGATGTACGCCTTGATCTCCGGGTCCAACCGGTCGATGCTGCTTTTGCGGCCCATGGCTTACCAGTACTTCGCAGGCCGGGCAATTCCGGGCTCGCAGGCGATGCTGTACTCGGCCAAGTCAACGCCAATACGGCTCAGCTCGGCGAACCATCGGCCCGACGGCTGCTTGCCCACCTTCACCAACTCGCGGGCGCTCAGGTAATCGAGCTCGCGCCGCAGCTCCAGGGGTGTCGCGTCCGGGTATTCAGACTGCGCCACACTCAGAATCGGGCCTTCAAACGCACCGATCGGACGGGCATTGTTCAGCGTCAGGATGATCAGCCAGCGCAGGTTCTCGCGGCGAATGCGGGCGGTGTCGATGGCGGTGCTCATGGGCTCCCTCTCTCGGTCATGGATGCGCGCAACTGCGCGTTGTCGATCTTGGTCGCCAGGCCGTCCAGCTTGGCCTCCACGATAGATTGGCCGCGTACGTAGTCCTCTCGGCGCACGTAGTGCAGCGGCAAGTCGGCCTGAAAACGCAGGAAATCACGCTCCAGCGCCGTGATGTTCTGGGCCTGCAGCACATCAAAGCGCTGCAGCGCATCAAAGCGCTCGGTAGAGCGTGTTTCCTGGGCCTCATTCGCCTTGCTCATGACGACGAACCGCTCTTCGATGCGCGACTCGAACTGCGCCGCAATCAACCGGCCGGCGCCAAAGATGAGCGCGGCAAACCCCGACAGCAGCGCCGCGCAAAAACCAAGCAACTGCCAAAAATCGAGCTGCAAAATCATGCAAAGCCTTTCGTTTTCTCGCGCCGCCCCTGGCACGCCACACACAACTGGCATCCCGGCACGGCGCGCCGCCGCGCCTCGGGGATCTCCTTGCCGCAGCCGCGCCCCTCGCAATACGTGGCCGAATCGGCAACCGTCTTGCCCGCAAGGCCCGCGCGGCGGGCTTGGTCGCGCAGCGCATCAAAGAGCATCTCGGCCTCGCGCGCCTGGGCGCGGTCGATGTCGTCAGTCAACGGCGCCCCCCGCTTTGCCCGCCCCGCATACATCGCGGGCGAAATCCTGCAGGCCCGTTACCTGGTCGCGGAGTCCGTCAGCCTCTGCTGCCAGCTCCTGATACGCGCCAGCGCTCTCTCCGAAAAGCTCTCGGGCGGTACGGGCTTCGCCAGCGCAGGCGGCACGGCCGGCATCTCCTGCTGGGTAGGGATCGGGGCGGCTGTTGAGGCGGGCAATCTCGGCGCGCAGGCTGCGCACAGCAGCAGCGGCAACAACATCACGAGCGCGGCGCGTGGCCTCGCGTTGGGCGTCTTCATGGGCGGTCCTTTCGGCATTGCGAAACTTGGTGGCGTTGTCGCGCGCAGTGGCCGCGTTGCGCTCGTTCTCTTGCGCGTCCCAGGCCTGCTGCACACGCGCGGCGCCCTGCGCATCGCCCGTGGCTACCAGGTGCGAGCGCCAGGCCAGCGTGCCCCACACAGCGGCGGCGAGCAGCACGGCAGCGGCAAAAATGCGCAGGCCCATGGTCAGCACAGCCCGTGCGGGTGAACCCCGCAATACGTGGCGTACCCCCACCACATGGCGGCGGCCGTGAGCACCAGCGCCACGCCCAGGGCCTTCAGAGCGGCCTTCATACGCCCGGCCCCCACGCCGCATAGCGCGGCTGAATCAGCACCAAAATGCGCTGCGGGTAGCCCAGGTTCTCGCGGCAATGCACGGCCGCACGGCGGGCACTGCCGCAAGCCGCATCCACCTGGGCACGGGTCGGCTGCGCCAGCCCGGTGTTCGCCGCCTCGCGTTGCCAGTGGCCCAGCCCGCCGTTGTAGGCGCGCAGCGCCACCCACATGCGGTCAAACGCCCCGTACTGCGGCGGGGTGCGCTCGAACAGCCACAGGTCGTAGGTGACCAGCGCGCGCAGCGCCCAGGCCGGGCTGTAGGGCTGGCGCGACGCCAGGGCCGGGTCAACGCCGCCAATCCAGCGCGTGGTGGCGGGCATGAACTGGGCCAGGCCCTGCGCGCCCACCTGGCTCACGGCGCCAGGCCGCCAGCCGCTCTCCTGGTGCACCTGGGCGGCAAACACGGCAATCGGGGCGTCCAGCCCCCAGGCCATGTGCGCGGTGCGCACCAGCAGCGCCCGGTACTGCTGCGCAGCTTGCGGAGCGCTCTGCGGCGCGCTTGCGCCGTGGGCAGTGCTAGCCTGCGCCTGCGCCAGGGGCGGCAGCAGCGCGGCCAGTGCGCACAGCGCCACCAGCAGCACCGCCAGGGCAAAGTCCTTGAGGGCGCTGCGCATCACAGCCCCGCTGCCACACCCAGCACCACACCGCCCACCACCAGCGCCCGGCGCAGCTGCGCGGCGCAAAACGCCGGCATGTACGCCACATTGGCAAGCGGGAAATCCACCTCCCCCTCAGGCTCATCCGTGCCCTTGCGCCAGTCGCGCCACAGGTACGAATCGGGCCGTGCGTAGGGGAACAAAGCACGGTCGAGCCAGTAGCCCATCACGGCGGCCAGCGCCACCAGCGCCGCCTTGTACACCACCACCGGCAACTGCACCGGCTTTGCCACAGCAATTACCACCAGCAGCACGATGGCCAGCAGCAGAAACAGGCTGTTGCGCGGCGCGCGCAGCCACAAAGGGATATGGGATTTGAGAGACATTGCAGGCTCCTGAGGGCAACAAAAAAGGCTCTTGAGAAAGAGCCTTGAGTGTTGGCCTGCAGGGGCTTGCGGGCTGAGTAAAGCGTTTTACTTATTGGTCGGCGGCATGCGCCGGCACCATGGCGGCATGAACACCTCTGAAACGAAAACCACTGCATGCCTGCAGCCAGCCGAAGTGCTGGCCCAGCAACTGGCCCGCCTGGCAGCCCTCTGGGTAGTGCGGCAGTCCGGGGTAGAGATACCACTGGAGCATGCCGGTCGCTTGCTTGCGGTGTGGCAAAAACAAACGCCGTTGGAGGTGGCTTTGCTGCCCGATGCACAGCGCGTTTTGGCCGCCGCAACGCAGGAACTGCTAGCGCTACTGGCCCAATCTCCTGAAGGGCGGGAGGCCCTCCAAGAGCTTGGCTTTAAGCCATTCCTTGAGGACATCGAACGCCCATGACTGCAACAACCACATTCCCCGAGCAGCTGCGGCAATTGAAGCAGCGCCTGCGCGACCTCGAAGAACACGGCCCAGGGCCGCACGCGTTGGCTAGGGCACACGCCGCTTTGACAACAAAACTGCTTGTAGTTTCTGCGCAGCAGAGCGGTATGCCTCCAGGTGAGGCAGTGGAATTTGTGCGTCAGCAATTGCCTCCGTTTGATCCAGCACCGCCTCGATAACGGCGTCCTGATCGGGCCTGCCCAACTGCGAATACATGCAAATTGCCAGCGACTCCGCAGCATCGAGTCGCGCCTGCAGGCGGGTGATGGTGTCCACCGCCTGATTCAGCCCTGCCAGCAGGACCTCGATGGTTGATGGGTCGTCGTTTTGCTCGGTCATATCTATTTGGATGTTTGAACCGACGTCACGGCATCGTTGCTCAAATACACGTAGCGGCTGGTGCCGTACACCCATTGTTCATTGGAGCCGTAGGCGTGCTCGGTGCGATTGACGCGGGTTGGGTTACCCCAGGCTTCGCGGGCTTGGTTGGCCGTCATGCCGACCAGTACGCGCCTCTCAGCAATGGCCTGCTCGATGGCGTTCTGCTGGGCTTTGGCGGCGGCCTGTAGCACTTGAACGTGCTGATTCTGAGGTGGCACAGCGGGAGCATCGAGCATCTCATTCCACTTCCACCAAATGCCTACGGTTGAGGCAAATGCAATCAGAAGCAAGCCGGGAACTGTGCCGATCTTCGTGCTGCCAGACACTTTTTTTTCAGTTGGCACCATGTATCGCTCCTACCGCTTGTTTCGAGGAATGTAATTCTTTCGGCCGGTAGAGCCTATGGTGTAGCGCCCACCGCGCGGCCCAGTGTGCACCGCTCCGCTGCCGCCCATCGGCGAACCACCAGATGCGCTTCCACCGTGGGAACTCGCAGCGCTGGAACCGCTGCTTGAGGCGCGGCCATAGCCGCCATACGCGCCCTCATCGGCTTGCGTCGCATTGCCTGTGATCTTGAGTTCTTCGCTTTTCCCGGCCGGGCACTTCTCATCCTGGTAGCTCACTTTCCCAGCAGCGTCGGTGCATTTATTGACCGCCCAGGCGGGCGAAATTGCAAGCAGCAAAGTGGCGAGCGCTACGCGGATGTGCATGGGGTCCTCCTATTGAATAGCGCCATCACGCAGCCTTGTCACGCTTGCAGCCGCCCGCTGCGCGCGCAAACGCATTGCTCGTTGCTTTGATGGCGGCCCGCGCATCGGGCGGGCAGTTGCGAAAGTTGTCCAGCAGGATTTCTTCGTCCCGCGCCAGGGCACGCGCCGGAGCGGGTGCGGCTGCGCCGCCGCTGCGCTGGCCGGTGAGGATGTAGAGCACGTCTGCGCCTGCGGCTGCAATGGCTGCGAGATAGGCGCTGTCGGGGTGGCGCTCGCCCTTTTCGTAGTTGATTTGGGCCAGTTTCTTAACCCCCCCAATGGACCCGAACTCGACTTGATTCAAGCCGAGTCGCTCGCGCTCTTCTCTCAATCGGTCAGAAATATTCATTCGAGTACCAATAAACCTGTTGACAGGTATTCAAACGAGAACCACAATGCACCCCATACCGCCGCACAAAGCAACGCAACACCACGCAAGAGGACGCCATGAAGCCCTTTCACTCCGCCTATTCCGACCTTCCCCTTGTGCGGCCGCTGTGGCATATCGGCCTTGTCGCATTCATTGCCGGGTTTGTTTTGAGCGTTCTTGCGGTGTCGCTCATGAAATCACTTCCCAAGAATCCACGCCAAGGCGCCACCCAGCAATGCCCCTGCCAATGTGCCGCCCACACCGATGAGCGCGGCCTTGTTGGCTTGGCGCGCAGCCGCCTCGGCTTGCCGGTCCAGCAGGCGCAGACGCCACTGCTGCTCGGCCAGGAGCCATTGGGGGCTGTCGGCGCTGTGGCCGCTTTGCCACCCAGCAAGTTCGGCATCGCTCCACTTTTTCAGGGTGTCAATGTCGAGTTGCCCCAATTCATCCAGTTGGCGACCTTTCATGAATTCGCGTGCAAACCGCGAAACACCGTCCATCCATCCCTCCTGTGATTGATTCCGCAATCTACCGCCCGCCACCGGCCGCTCCCATGAACAAACCACACTACCGCCTGCACACCGACGGCACCGCCAGCGCATCCTGGACGCAGGGCTTGCGCGGCCGAGACATCTACCTGCCGATGGGCCACCCCAGCGGCCTGGGTGGGCGGGCCATCTATGTCAACCGACAGGGCCGCTTTGCGCTGCCGAGATCTGGTCTCGCGCCCGTTGCAGCGTCTCGTACACCGACGGAATCAAGTCGGCCAGCATCTGCTGCGCCTGCGACTTCTGCCAGCCCTGTGTGTTGCTGTCTGCCAGCCGTATGTCGCCGTTGGCCACAAATGCTGCGGCGATTTGCACGGCTTGCTCAAAAAGTCTTTCGGATTGCATGACGTCCCCCTTTGTTTATTCGCTTGCCAATTTACCGCAAGTTACCACACGCAAAACGCCATGAAACGCACCTCTGCCCCACCGCTACCGCCGCGCGTGCCTTACCCGCAGACGCCCGAGACGGCCTACCAGTGGCTTGCCGCCCATGGCGTGGCCGTGGCCGAGCTCGCTCGCCAGCACCAGGTGCCTCGCAGCACCTTGGTGGACCTGCTGCGCGGAAAGCAAAAAGGCCGCTACGGCCAGGCGCACCGCGGCGCCATCGTGCTGGGCCTCAAGCCCGAACCTGCAACCAGCCATTGAGAGCACCCCACCCATGACCCCCTCCCTGATTTGCGGCGTTGGCCCCCTGGGCTTCGCCTTTGGCAGGCCGCTGCCTGCACCTACCCCCGCCGCCGAGCGCACGGCCGAAGAGGCCCGCCAGTGGATGGACGAGCAGGGCCTCTCGCAGGCCGAGCTGGCGCGCCGCTTTGGCGTGACCAGCAGCCTGGTCGATTCCATCCTGCGCGGCACCAAGCCCTGCAAGCGCGGCGCCAGCCACAACATTGCCGTCTTCCTGGGGCTCAAGCGCGGCCAGGCCGTGGCCACCCGCCAGCCCTACCGCGCCCGCGCCGTGCGGGCTGCTGGTGCAGGGGCTGCAGCATGAGCGCCACCCACAGCAACCTCGGCTACGCCTTCGACGCGCCTATCCTGGGCGGGCGCCCCGACGCGCAGCGCGCGCATGCCCAACTGCGGGTTGTGGATGCCGCCCTGTGCATCACGCACCAGGGGGCGCGCTGGTCGGTGCAGCAGGTGCCTGGCGTTTGCGTGGGCGACCGCGTTCACGTGTGGCCTGCGCCGCAAGCTGGCGTTCTATGTGCAGCAGCCGGGAATGCAGGGCAACCAGGCACTTTGGCCGCATGGTTTGGTCCTGCTCACAGTCCCCTGCATAGGTGCTCACCGTGCTGCATTCGTGGGAGTTGCGGCAACCCGACCATGCCTCATGGGCCAGCGCGTCAATGTTCATGCCCTGGTCTTTGCCCTGCTCGCATGCCTCAAACGCCACCAGGCGCCACGCATACGGCGCACACGCACAGCCGCAATCCGGACACAGCACACGCGGTGCCTGCCGCTGGCGCCAATCCCACTGGGCTGGCGGCACCACAGGAATCGACGGAACCACCTCCTTGTGGCACACAAGGCAGTCGTAGCGCAGCGGCGTTGGGTTCATGGCCTATTTCCTCTGAAGGGGTGAAGTGATGGCGCTACTTTGCCAGCACGAAAGCCTTTTGCAGCGTTTCCAGCCGGGCATTTGTTCGGAAGCCGCTGTCCAGGGGTACTTCCAATGATCTGCGCCCCCTCCAAACGCCAGCGCGCCAACAGCCTGGTGCACGCCATGCGCTTGTGCAAAGAGCACGCCCAGGTCAAGCGCCACCTGAGCGTCGAGCGCATTGCCGACCACATGGGCGCCACGCACGACAGCCTCTACAAGTGGCTCGCCACGGGCCGCATGCCCGCCATCCTGATCCCGGCCTACGAGCTGGCCTGCGGCTGCCACTACGTGAGCGAATGGCTGGCCGCTACCGCAGACCGGCTGGTGGTGGGCATGCCCACCGGCCGCAAGGCAGGCGGCACCGAGCTGCTCGACATGAACAGCAGCTGCGCCGCCGCGCTGCAACTGCTCACCCAGTTTTACGCCGCCCCCCAGGTGGCCGACACCGAAGCCACCCTGGCCGCCCTGCGCCTGCATCTGGAGCAGGTGGCCTACCACCACCACAACGTGGCGGCCTACGCCACACCTGAACTGGATTTTTGAGCATGGACACCCAAGACAAAGCCAAAGACAAAGCGATGTGCCACGTGCAGGCCGCACTGCGCCTGGTGGCGCAAGAGATAACCCCGTGCCCCCGCAGTCCCGAATGGAAGCGCGGCGCCCGTGATGCCATCTGCAAGGTGTTTGGCGTGCCCAGAGAGGGCAACCCCTATGCCTGCGGCACTGCGCAAGACGACGCCTGGCGCGCGGGCTTCCATGTGGGCCATGTGCTGGCCGGCGAAGCGATGGCGGCCACAGCATGAGCGAGAAGACCTACCCCCTGGCAGGCCCCATCCGCCGCACCTGCGACCTGTTCCGCCTGTTGGCCGGCCACGAGCTGCTCGGCTTGGCCCCCGGCGAGATTGCCAAAGGCCTGGGCGTGCCGCCCAGCTGGGTCAGCCAGAACCTGCCCGCGCTGGAGGCCGAAACCAGCTTTGTCGAGCGTGTGGATGGAACCAACCGCTGGCGCCTGAGCGTGCCTTTTGTGCGCATTGCCACCACCGTTGCTACTAATTTGAACGCCGACCAAGAGCGCATTGCGGCCACCCGCAAGCGCTACTCCATTCCCCTGTAACCCACTCAATCACAACCATGGCACGCAATACCACCCCGGCCCCCGCCAGCAAAGAAGCCCCTTTCAACGAAGACGCCGTGCGCAGCGACATCGCCCTTGCCAACCAGAGGGCAGTGGCCACGTTGGAGCAAAACGAGCGTGTCAGTGCGCTGGCCTTGCAGCTCAACTACCAGGGCAGTGTCGACCCCGGCGCGCTGGAGAACTCGGCCCGCGATGCTGCCGAATACCTGGGCAAGAGCATCTACATGCTGGGCACCTGCTTGATACTTCTCAAAGAGGCCAGCGGGCACGGTAATTTCTTGCCTGCGCTTGAGCGGCTGGGCGTTTCCCAGGACGCGGCGGGCCGCTACATGGCCATGGCCCGACGCTTCGCAAATTCCGCGACGTCGCGGAATTTGGAGAAGCTGGGGTTCTCCAAGATGACCGAGCTGCTGCCGCTGGACGACGAACAAATCGACGAACTTACCGGCATCGGCCAAACCGGCGAGCTGGCCCTGGACGACGTTGCCACGATGAGCGTCAAGCAGCTGCGCGCCGCCGTCCGCAAAGAACGCCAAGAGGCGATCAAGCAAAAGAACCAGGTCGAGCGCCTGACCACTGTCAACACCGAGCTGCACGAAGAGGTGCGCCTCATCAAGCGCCTGCCCGCCAGCGAAGAGCTCAAGCGCACCCAGCGCGAGGCGGCAGACATTCACGCAGAAACCCTGGGCATGGTGCAAGGGAGCTTGCGCCACGCCCTGATTGCCCTGAACAACTGCGAGCAGGACCAGAGCCTGGTGATGGCCGGCATGGTGGGCCAGGTGATTGCTGAACTGGTGGCGCTGCGCAATGAATTCAACCTGCCCGAGGTGAGCGGTACACCCGAGTGGGAGCGCTGGGCTGCTGCGCAAGACGCCAACGTGCCCAACCTGGTCGTCAAAGCCAACTGAACCCCCGCCAGCATGAGCCCCGTCATGAACCCTGCGCTGATCGATGCGCTGCTGGACGTGCAGCGCCGCGCCGCTGCCGCAGGCCATGGCGGCAAGCAGTCCATTTACGACGCGGCCTGCCAGCACCTGGGGCTCTCGCGCGCCACGCTCATGCGCCGTTTGAAAGACACCATCGTGAAACCCCAACGCAAACGCCGCAGCGATGCAGGCGCCACCAGCCTCACCCTGGCCGACGCGCAGCGCCTGTGCCAGCAGATGATGCAGGGCTACCGCGCCAATGACAAAAGCATCCAGGCGCTCAAGCTCTCGCTGGAGCAACTGCGCGCCGAGCACCCGCTGTTCGCCAGCGTGGTCGACGCCGACACGGGCGAGGTGCGCCAGCTCTCCGAGTCGGCCTGCGCCCGTGCCCTGCGCCAGTACGCGCTGCACCCCGACCAGCTCAATGCCCCCGCGCCTGTACAGGCGCTTGCCAGCGACCACCCGAACGACGTGTGGCAGATAGACGCGTCGATTTCCACCTTGTTTTATGTGCCCGAGGGCGGCGTGGCCGACATGGACAAGGCCGTCTACTACAAGAACAAGCCCGGGAACTTCGAGAAGATCAAGCGCCAGCGCCTCACGCGCTACGTGCTGACCGACCATTGCAGCGGCGCCATCTTCGTGCACTACGTGGCCGGGGGCGAGAGCACCGTGAACATGGCCGAGGCGTTTTTGGCTGCCATACAGCCGCGCCCCGAGCAGCAGATGCACGGCGTGCCTTTCCATTTGATGATGGACCCCGGCAGCGCCGGTGTGGGCGGCGCCTTTGGCAACCTGATGCGCCGCCTGCAGGTGACCCCGGTGGTCAACCAGGCGGGCAACGCCCGCGCCAAGGGCCAAGTGGAAAACGCCCACAACCTGGTCGAAACCAATTTCGAGAGCGGCTTCAAGTTCACCGACGTGCCCTGCATTGACTGGATCAATGAGAAGGCGCAAATGTGGATGCGCTACTACAACAGCGTGCGCGTGCACGGCCGCCATGGCCTCACGCGCTGGGCCAAGTGGATGGAGATCACCCAGCAGCAGCTGCGCCTGGTCGATGCCGCCCTGGCGCGCCAATTGCTCACCCACGCGCCTGAAACTCCCAAGGTGGACCGCGAGCTGTGCGTGCGTTTTGCCGGCCGCGTGTGGAGCCTGCAGGGCATTGAAGGCGTCATGGTTGGCGAGAAGGTGGCCGTCACCTACAACCCGTTTGACCAGGCCACCGCCTACCTGGTGCAGCACGATGCCGAGGGGCGCGAGCTGCTGGTGCCCGTGCCCGAGGTGCAAGAAGGCGCACACGGCTTTGCAGCGGGCGCCGCGCGCATTGGCCGCGAAATGAAGTCGCTACCAGACACCCTTGCCATGACGAACCGCAAGCTGGTCGAGCGCCTGGCCATGGGCGCGGACACCGACGAAGCCGCAGCTGCCGCGCGCAAGGCCAAGGCGCTGCCCTTTGGCGGCACACACGACCCCTACAAGCACCACGAGCAGGCGCTGCCCGCCGCCGCCATGCTGCCGCGCCGGGGTACGGAGCTGCCCGCAATCACCCGCGTGGCGCAGGCCGAGCCCGAGCTGCTCAACCATTTCGCGGTCGCCAAGCTGCTCATCGCAAAAGGCGTGGCGATGTCGCCCGAGCTGCTGGCAACGATCAAGAACCTGCACCCGGCTGGCGTGCCAGAGGGCGATGTTGACGCGCTGGCCGAGCGCCTGGTGGTGCGCACCGGCCTGCGCGTGGTGGCCGGGGGTGCGGCATGAATACCGCAACTGCCCCCTTGCTCGCCCTGGCGCCTGTGCTGGAGCAGCTTGGTATGAGCCAAAGCGAGCTGGCGCGCGCCAGCGGCATGAGCCAACCCGCCATCAACCGCCTGGTGCGCCTGGGCCAGTGGCCGGCGCGCGGCCAGGCTGCAGCGCGTACCCGCATTGAAACCGCCCTGCGCGCCGCTGGCGCGCGCGGCGCGCAGATCACCGCCGTGTTTGCGCACGGCAAAAAGCAGTTGGCCCCGGAGTGCTTGCAACACGCCGAGGCCGCCCCCGTGAATGCAGAACCAACCGAACCCAAGGAGGAAGAGCCCATGTTACTTCGCAATGAAACCCTGACCCCTGCCGCGCGCCGGCACTTCAAGCTGTCGCGCAGCCCTTTTGTGGACGACATCCAGAGCCGCGAAGACGTGTTTGCCAGCCAGCACGGGCGCTACGTGCGCGCCGCGCTGCTCGACGCCGCCGCCAACCACGGCTTCATCGCCATCGTGGGCGAGAGCGGAAGCGGCAAGAGCACGCTGCGCGAAGACCTGGAGGAGCGCATCCGCGAAGAGCGCCGCCCCATCATCGTCATCAAGCCCTACGTGCTGGCCATGGAGCCCAACGACACACGCGGCAAGCCTATGAAGGCAGGGCAGATTGCCGAGAGCATCGCGCGCACCCTGGCGCCCAACGTTCAGCTCAAAAGCAGCCCCGACGCCCGCTACCGCCAAGTGCACGAACTGCTCAAGAGCAGCCGTGCGGCAGGCTATTCGCACCTGCTGGTGATTGAAGAAGCGCACCGCATGCCGCTGACCACGCTCAAGCACCTGAAGAACTTCATGGAGCTCAAGGACGGCCTGCGCCGCCTGCTGGGCGTATGCCTCATCGGCCAGCCCGAGCTGCGCCTGTTGCTCTCCGAGCAGAACCCCGAGGTGCGCGAAATCGTGCAGCGCTGCGAGCAAATCACCATGGAGCCGCTGGACGCCGATCTGGAGGGCTACCTGACCCACAAGTTAGACCGCGCAGGGGTCAAACTGGCCGACGTGCTGGAGGCCGATGCGCTGGACGCCATCCGCACCCGGCTGATCAGTATGCCGCGCGGTGGCCGCGCCAGCGATGCCGTGAGCATGTGCTTCCCTTTGGTTGTCAACAACCTCGTGTGCCGCGCCCTCAATGCGGCGGCGCAGGTGGGTTACCCCAAGGTGGACGCCCAAGTGATTGCGGGGTGCTGAGCCATGACGATCTACCGAATCAAAGTCACGCTCGCCACCGGCCCGCGCTTTGCCTACACCGGCCTGTTCGCCAGCGGCGCAGAGGCCATTCTGCAGACCAGCGCCGACTGGCCCGGAGCGCGCTCCATCAGCGCCATGTGCTTGCGGAGGGCCGCATGAAAACTCGTCCAAACCAACGCCGCCGACCCGCCAACTTCGGCCACCGGTGCGTCCGCTGCTGGTTTCGCCATGAAGGCCGCGTGGTGCGCATGCTGCACGTCAGTGACTACCGGCCATGCGAAGCCGGTGGCGAGTCACGTCTTTTTTGCAAGCTGCTCAAGCACACGCGGTATGCCCGAGGCATACAGCTGGACAGCGCCGACTGGTGGGGCAGTGTGGTGCTCCCGTCGCTAGTGCCAGGCGAATGGGTTGAGCTTGTGATTGAAAGCAAAGGGGCTGCAGCATGACGCGCCGCACCTGCACCGAGCTGGGCGTATGCCATGGCCGCCCCACCACGGGCTGCACCTGCCGGCCAAGCCACAACGCCCGCGCGGCGCTGCCCCCGGATGACTTCTTCTTCGCCCCCGGCGCGATCGAAGGCCCGCGCAAGCGCCGCTGGCTGCGCGCCAGCACGGCGGATGCCATCGGCCGCGCCGTGCTGGCCGCAGCCGCGTGCGCGGCGCTGGCCGCTGCCATCGGCATCTCTGCCGGCTGGATCAGCGTGAAAGGCCCTTTGCTGTGACCAAACCCCAAGAGTCCATGGCATGCCCGGCCTGCGGCAGCGAGCTCTCGCTTGAGCACCTGCTGGGCAGCGCCGACGATGAGCGCGCCTTTGCCCGCCTGGTGGCGCTCAGCGTGCCGCTGGCGCACCTGGTGGTGCGCTACATCGCGCTGTTCGCGCCGCCGAAGCAGCGCCTCACGCTGCGCAAGAAGGTGCGGCTGATCGCGCAGATCCTGCCCGACCTGCAGCGCTGCGCCATCACGCACAAGGGGCGCGACTGGGCTGTGCCGCACGCCGCCTGGGGCCAAGCCATTGACCAGATGCTGGGCGCACGCGATGCCGGCCGGCTTGACCTGCCGATGGCCGGGCACGGCTATCTGTACGCCATCCTGGCGGGCATGGCCGACAAGGCTGAGGCCACGCAAGAGCAGCAGCGCGAGCAGGCCCAGCGCCTGCGCCAGCAGTCTGGCCCGGTGCAGGTGCGCGGCCAGGCCGTGGCGGTGGGCGACGTGCTGGCCGCTGCCCCGGCCGGGCGCGACCCGGCATTGGCCGCCCTGGACGCCGCCGCCCGCAACGCTGTCCCCATGCCCGCAGACGTGCGCCAGCGCCTGGCTGCGCTGCGCGGCGCGGCACCAGCACAACCCCAAAAAGGCGAACAGCCATGAGCACGAACAACCTCACAAGCAAACTCTCACACGTCAGCTTCGAGCTGCTCGACCACCTGCGCGCCCACGGCCCGGCCACGGCCGAAGCGCTGCACGCGGTGCTCTCGCCCGGCCGGCCGCACATGCGCCCACGCGACACCGCCCTGCGGCTCAAGCGCTTGGAAGCACTGAGCTGGCTCTACAGCGAAGTGGGAAACGACGGCGCTCGCCGCTGGCATGCGCTGGCCATCACGCCGACCACGGCCCGCCCAGCGCCCCGGCCCAAGCCCTACGTCGGCCAGGTGGTGCCGCCGCGCCGCACCAACGTGATGAACAGCACCTGGGTGCCGCCCGCCGGCCAAACCTTGCGCCCTGGTGCGCTCGACTACCAGCGCTGCGCCAGCCGTGGCGTGCGCTGCTGAAAGGGCTTGCCATGTTCCCCACTCACACCACGGAAGCGGCCCGCGCCGAGCACATCGCCGAAGTCACCGAGCTGACGCACGTGCTGCTTGACATCGTGACTGAGCAGCGCACCCACCGCATCGCGCTGGAGGCGCTCATTGCTGCCTTTACAGCCGTGGCCGTGGCCCACCCCTGCTGCGCGCGGCAGGCCGCGCACACGGCCCGTCAAGTTGCCGCGCTGATTGAAACCACCCCAGTGCCCCAGGGCGCCACCCACTGAAAAAGGAGCCGACACCATGGCAACTGAAACCATCCCCACCGGCTACTGGCAAGACGCCGCCGGCAACCTGGTGCCCGACTCCAAGGTCACCGACATCGACAAACTGCGCCACCAGGTGGTGACCGACCTGTGCAGCATGGCCGAACACGCCCGCGACGGCCTGGCCAGCTTCAAGCTGCACGCCATGCAAGAAGTGGCCGCGCTGGTCTCCGTCAGCATGGAGCGCTACGGCGTGAAGGCCGGAGGCGACAAGGGCAACGTCACGCTCACCAGCTTCGACGGCAAATACAAGCTGGTGCGCCAGATGCAAGACCGCATCGTCTTCGGCGAAGAGCTGCTGGCCGCCAAGGCGCTGATCGACGAGTGCGTGCAGGAGTGGAGCGAGGGCGCCAACGACAACATCCGCGTGCTGGTGAACCACGCTTTCCAGACCGACAAGGAAGGCAAGATCAACACCGGCCGCGTGCTCGGCCTGCGCCGCCTGGCTATCAAGGACGCCGCCTGGCAGCAGGCCATGCAGGCCATTGCCGACAGCATGCAGACGGCCAGCACCAAGCCCTACGTGCGCTTCTACAAGCGCAATGAGGCAACGGGTGGGTACGACGCGATCAGCCTGGATGTGGCGGCTGTATGAGTACGCGCATCTACCTGAGCGGCCCGATGACGGGCATCGCAGAAAGCAACTTCCCGGCCTTCCACGAGTGGGCGGCCATCCTGCGCGGCCAAGGCTACGAGGTGGTCAGCCCGGCAGAAATCCAGGAGGCCGGAACTTGGGAGCTGTGCCTTCGCAGCGATCTGCGCGAGTTGTGCACCTGTGACGGCATCGCCCTCATGCCCGGCTGGGAAAGTAGCAAGGGCGCGCACCTTGAGCTGCACGTGGCGCATCGGCTGGGAATGCAGGTCATGCATTTGCCCTTGCAGTTCGACCTGGTGATGCACATCCGGCGGCAAGCCGATTTCAGCCTGCGCACCTTCGGCCCCGGCGAGCGTCTGCAGGGCGTTCTCGACCACATCCGCAAGGAGTTGTTGGAGGTGGAGGAAAGCAGCGGTGCGCTGTCCGAATGGGTGGATGTGGTGCTGCTGGCGCTGGATGGCGCATGGCGGGCCGGGAACACTCCGGCGCAGATCGCGGACGCAATCATGGCGAAGCAGGCCAAAAATGAAGCACGCACCTGGCCAGATTGGCGTACTGCCGAACCAGGCAAGGCGATTGAGCACGTTCGCAACGTGGTCGCTGGCGGGGACGACGCTTTCAGCCTGGACGTGGCGGCTGTATGAGTGCCCATTTGCACCTGCAGGTCAACACGGCCGGCGCCTGGAAGACCGTCATGACGTTCGGCCAGGGGGGCGAAACCATGGAGCGCGTGAAGCAGGCGGCGCAGGCGCTGTACGAGGCTTCGGTTTCTCCGGGCACGGCCTGGCGCATCACGACGACGACGGACCGCAGTCCTGTCGTGTTGTGCCACATGGGCCGCAACACCTACGGCCTCTGGATGCGCCGCCGCACCAACCAATGAACCCATACGTGCAGCCGGCCGCACCGCACCAGCAAAGCGCAGGGCAAGCCTGCGCAAGGCGCGACAGGCCGGCGTGGCAAGCGGAGGGTGCCACGGCCCTTATCCATCGGGCCGCAACTGCCGCAGGTAGCGAGTGCCGCCGTGCTGATGTCCTTTCGTCACCACGGTCCTCCAGCCCGCAAGGGATGGCGCGGCGCTACCCGGTTTGTCGGTGTCCGAGAACACCGGCACTTATTCAAAACTGCCAGGAGCCTTTCGATGTACCCCGCAACCCCTATTCAAATCTATTCCGCAGGGCCTTGCCGGGCCTGCTGGGCGCTTGCATAAGCATCGGCCTGCCTTGCCCCAAAAAACGCCTTGTAGCCCCGCAAATCGCTCCGCCCAAAAACAGGACCACGCCATGGCCAACCACACCGCCGCCATCCACGTGCTCAAGGCCAAGCTGCAGCTGCAGGATGGCGACTACCGCGCACTGCTCATGCAGCTCACCGGCAAGGCCAGCAGCAAGGGCATGACGGCCACCGAACAGCACCAGGTGCGCGACCACCTGCAGCGCCTGGCCGAGCGCATGGGTGTGGCTGCGCCCACCACGCGCCGCCGCCCACTCACGCGCGAGCAGTTCGCCCAAGTCAAAAAAGCAGCCAGCCCGCGCGAGCGCAAGGTGTGGGCGCTGTGGAACCAACTGGCGCGCGACGGCGTGGTGCACAACCCCAGCCGCGCCGCGCTCAATGCCTGGGTGGAGCGCACTGTGCACGTGAGCGCGCTGGGCTTTGCCACTGCGCCGCAGCTCGACGCTTGCATTGAGGGCCTTAAGGCCATGCAAGCGCGCGGGCCGGCCCAGTCAACCGACGCAGCGAGGTAAAGCATGCCCCCCAAAAAGTACATGACGGCCGCCGAAGCGGCTGTGCTCGAAGCCCAGCTGCCCGCAGGATTGACAGAGGAAATGCGTGACGTCGCGCTGTGCCTGTACGAAGCCATGGCCCTGACGGATTCGCGCGTGGGCCAGGCGCAGCCCGATGCCACCTGGACGAAGGTGCTGGTAGCCATGGCCCGCGTGGCGGCCATTCAGTTGCAGCACCTGGCGGTGCAAAAGGGTGGCAAAGCCATTTACCTGGCCAAGGGCCTGGCCGCATTCTTGACGGCGCGCGACTTGCAAATGTGCGCCGATTTTCGGGGCAACAACTACGACGAGCTCGCGAAAAAGTACGATCTGACGGAGATGCGCGTGCGCCAGATCGTGAGCGCGTGGCGCGATGAGCAGTACCGCCTGCGCCAGGGGCGCCTGCCTGGCCTGGACGACGCCGACACCGACGCCGACACCGGCACCGAGTAGCCGGCGGCGCTGGCGTGCAACGCGACCAGCGCATTTAGTAAAACGCTTTACTTCTCCCGCGAAGGTGCTCGCCTCAATCATGGCGGCATGCATCGCACAGCCCCCCGCCTTTCTGCCCTTGCGTGTGCCATTGCCATTGCGGCGTGTGCCTTCGACGCTGCCGCCACGGCCCCGGCCGTTGCAGGCGTTCCCGGCACGGGCCGGGTGCTGCTGCAGCTCACCCCCGCACAGGATTTCACGCCCGCCGATGGGCGCGAGATGGATGTGCCCGCCTGGCGCATTGACCAGACCATTGCGGACCGCGTAATTGCCGCGTTCAACGCGCAGCAACCCCCCGTCATCGACTACGAGCACCAGACGCTGCACAAAGAAGCCAACGGCCAGCCCGCGCCGGCCGCAGGCTGGATGCACGGCCTGCGCTGGGTCGAAGGCCGTGGCCTGTACGCAGAAGTGGAGCTGACCCAGCGCGCCCGCGAGCTGGTGGCCGCAGGTGAGTACCGCTACTTCTCGCCGGTTTTTGAGTACGCCAAGGCCACTGGCGAGATCGTGCGCATCTTGATGGGTGCGCTCACCAACCACCCCGCAATTGCAGGCATGGAGGGCGTGAGCCTGACCGCTGCCGCGACAGCCCGTTTTTTGCCCCCTTATCACCCACCGGAGACCACAGTGACCCTGCTGGAAAAACTGCTGGCGGCCATTGGCCTGCCTGCCACCACCACCGAAGATGCGGCTGTTGCCGCCTGCACCGCCATCAAGGCCCAGGCCGAAGCGGCGCGCGCTGCCCTGCAACTTGGTGGCGACGCCACTGCCGAGACCGTGACGGCTGCGTGCACCAGCTTGCGCACGGCTGCTGCAAGCGCTACGCCCGACCCGGCCAAGTTCGTGCCCGTGTCCGTGGTCGAAGAGCTCAAGACCAGCGTGGCCGCGCTGACCGCCCAGACCGCCGAGCGCCAGGTGGAAGACCTGGTGGCGCCCGCCCTGGCGGACGGCCGCCTGCTGCCTGCGCAGGAGGCTTGGGCGCGCGACCTGGGCAAGACCAATGTGGCTGCGCTGACCCAGTACCTCAAGACGGCCCAGCCCATTACCGCCCTGACCAACACCCAGACGGGCGGCAAGCCGCCGCCTGCCGCTGGCGATGCCGAGCACGGCCTGACCAAGGACGAGCTGGCCGTGGCCGCCGCCTGCGGCATGACGCCCGAGGCCTACGCCAAGGGCAAGGCCTGACGCGCCACCACCACAACCGGAGCCGATATGACTGCTTTAGCCAAAGACCGACCCACCCCCCAGCGTGCTGGGAATCTGGTGACCGACCCCCTTGTCGCTGCCGTGACGATTTTCGCGGGGAGCATGTACGTGCTCGATGCCGCGGGGGATGCGACGCCCGCCACGGCCGCCGCCACCACGCCGGTGCGGGCGGTGGCCCGCAAACGTGCGGTGCAGGCCGATGGCGATGCCGTGGAGGGTGCGGTTGGCGTCTTCTGCTTCGATAACAGCGCTGCGGCGGCCGCCATTGCGCGCACCGAGATTGGCGCCGTGTGCTACGCGGCCGACGATCAGACCGTCAAGAAGACCGGCACCTGCGCAGCGGGAACCGTCATCGACGTGGATGACAGCGGCGTATGGGTGCGCGTAGGCGCCTGATTTTTTTCAAGGACGAAATACATCATGGATATCAACAACGCGAACCTGAAGCTGTTGTACGCAGCCTTCAATGGCGCCTTCAAGGCGGGCCTGGGCCAGGCCGTCAGCCAGTACCTCCAAATTGCCACCGTGGTGCCCAGCACCACCGGCAGCGAAGAGTACGGCTGGCTGGGGCAATTGCCCGGCCTGCGCGAGTGGCTGGGCGACCGGGTGGTGCATGCGATTGGCAACCATGGCTACACCATCAAGAACAAGCCGTTTGAGCTGACGGTGGGCGTGCCGCGCACGGCGATTGAAGACGATCAGTACGGCGTCTACACGCCGCTGATGACCGAGATGGGGCGCGCTGCCGATGCGCACCCAGACCAGTTGGTGTTCGGTTTGCTCAAGGACGGCCGCACAGCGCTGTGCTACGACGGCCAGCCCTTCTTCTCCACCTCCCACAAGGTGCTCAATGAAAAGGGCAAGGAAGTCAACACGTCGAATCTGTCGGACGACGGCGGCGCAGGCGCCAGCTGGTACGTGCTGGAGACGCGCCGCGCGCTCAAACCGCTGATCTTCCAGAACCGCAAGAGCCCCAACTTCGTTGCAAAGACGGCCGAGACCGACGAGAACGTGTTCAACGCTGGGCAGTTTGTCTACGGTGTGGACGCCCGGCGCAACGCTGGCTTTGGCTTCTGGCAGTTGGCGCATTGCAGCAACAAAGCGCTGACGGCGGACAACCTCAAGGCGGTGATCACGGCCATGGAAACGCAGACCGGCGACCATGGCCGCCCGCTGGGCATCTCGCCCAACCAGCTGGTGGTGCCCAAGTCGCTGCGCTTCACGGCCAAGCGGCTCCTCGAAGCCGAGCTGGTCAACGATGGCGGCGTGCAAGTGAGCAATGACGTTGCAGGTTCGCTGGACCTGCTGATCGCCGACTGGCTGTAAGCAGCCATTGCCGCCATGCCCTACATCACGCGCGCAGACCTCGCCGACAGCCCCGGAGCCCTGGAGCTGTCGCAGGTGGCCAGCGACGAGCACCGTCCGCAGGTGCTTGCCGAGCTGCTGGACGCCTGGCTGCGCGGCGCCGATGTGAGCGCCTGGCCGCCCGAAGAGATTGCAGCGGCTGAGCGCGCGGCGGCGCGCATTGACACAGCGGTGCGCGATGCGGGATCGCTTATCGATGGCTACCTGGCCAAGCGCGGGTATGCGTTGCCGCTTTTCCCGGTGCCGCCCCTTGTCAGCGTATGGGCGCGCGCCATTGCGCGTTTTTTGTTGCACAAGGACCGCACGCAGCTAGAGAGCAAAGACCCGATTGCGCGCGGCTACACCGACGCCGTGCGCCTGCTTCAGCAGACGGCAGATGGCAAGTTCAGTCTTGGCATTGCGGACAGCGTGGCCGTTGACAAGACAGATGCACGGTTTTCATCGCCGCCCAGCGTGTTTGGGCGCAGCGAGTTGACGGCGTTTCGATGAACTTCGAGCCGTTCGATGTGGGGCTGATCGTGAGCCGCCTGCAGCAGCTGGTGCCCGAGCTGCAGTCCGTTGGCAGTGCGGCCGACTATGCCGCCGTGAAAGAGCTGCGCGGGTTTCGCACGCCCAGCGCCTATGTGATTTTTTCTGAAGAGACCAACACCGGAAAGATTCCCGCCAGCGTGGGCGTCACGTCGCAAGAGGCGGCGGTGGAGTTTGGCGTGGTGCTGGCGCTGCGCAACTACGGTGACCAACGGGGTGAGCGCATGGCAGACCCGGCGCGCCGACTGATTGGCCTGGTGCGCACCGCACTGATCGGCCACAAGCCGGGCAAGGCCGCGCGCGTGGTGGGCTGGGTGTCCGGCAAGGTGCTGGACTACGACGCCAGCGTGCTGCTGTTTGCAGATTTGTACCAGGTGCACTACCTGCTGCACAAGGAGTGATAGAGATGGCTGTAACGAATTTGCTGGCGGCGGGAAGCGAGGAAGCGACCAGCGCCACCTTCACGCTCGAAGGCGGCGCCACCATGACGCTGGCCGGCGCGGCGCGTCCGGCCGGGGCCACTTATTGGCGTGTGGACGTGGAGCGGCAGTTTTCTGATGGCGAATGGGAAAGCGTGGGCCAGCTGCGCTGGGACATGCGCATGCTCACGCTGTATGGCGACGGCACCTACCGCCTGCGCCGCCTGGCCGGTGGCGGCTGCCTGGTGGACGGCGCGTTGTCCTGAGACCGGGAGCAATCGATGTACATGCAACCCTGGAATGTGGCGGCGCTGCGCGGCCCGGTGGCCGCAGGCGCCCTTGCTGATGCGGCCGGCACCCTGGCCGGCGGCCCGTGCCTTCAAAAGACCGGCGCCGGCACGCTGCAACTGCGCGCCGGCACGCAAGTGGAAGTGGGCGGGCGCCTGCTGCGCTTTACCGCCGCCAAGGCGGTGGAGATGCCGGCACTGGTGGCGGGCTCGGACTACGCGGTTTGGATTGCCGCCACCGGTGCAGTGCAGGCCAGCAGCAACTTCGTGGCTGCGCCTGGTGCCGGCACTTGGCGCCTGGTGGGCGGCTTCCACTACGCGCCGGGCGGCAACGCGCCAGCCCGTGCGGGCGGCGACACAGTCCCGGCCATCAACGAATACAGCATTTGGGACGTCAAGTGGCGCCCGGCCTGTTCCGACCCGCGCGGCATGGCGCTGGTGGCGGGGCTCTTCTGGGCCGACATCTACCTGTGCGGTGTGAACCACCACCTGAACGGAACCAGCAAGTTCAATGTGACGATCGCAGATGGAGTGAGCCTGCCCAAGGTTCCGCTGGCTTTTGGCGGCGATGGCACCACCGCCTACGCCACTTGCGACTGGTGGACGGCAGGCGAGGTGCTGACCGCGTACGGCAAGCGACTGCCGAGCTATTCAGAATTTGCGGCCTTGGCTTTTGGCAGCGCCGAGGCCAGTGGGGCTGGATCGGACCCGGCAAGCACGATCTTGCGCGCTGCCTACACCAGCCGCTGGGGCGTGATGCTGGCAACCGGAAATATGTGGACATGGGGCTTGCCCCAGGGCGGCGGCCAGGGAGCAGCCGCGTATACGGCCAACACCGGCGGGCGCGGCAGCACGTATCTGTTGCCGAACGCCGTGCTTTTCGGGGGCGACTGGAACACCGGCGCGGCCTGCGGTTCGCGCGCGTCGATCTGGAACAACTCGCCCGCGGGCTCGGGCGGGAACGTCGGGGTGCGCGGCGTCTGTGACCACTTGAGGCTTGCCTGAGGCGGCGGAAGCCGCCGATGGAGTTTGGTATGGAGCCAGAAAAGGAAGTGGTGCAGAGCTACGAGCAGATGGCCATTGTGGAGAAGTACGAGACGGCGATCGCCTATCTGTACCCGGTGGCGCAGAACCTGCCGCGCCGGCATGGCGTGGCACGGGAAATGTTTTTGGAGTGCCTGCTGGGGCAGGTGCAATTGTTTGTGGAGGCGGGGAAGTCTGGACAGATTTCGCGCCTGTACGTCGCGGATGCGGGACTGGCGCAACTGCGATTTTGGCTGCGGTTTTTGACCAGCAAGGCAGTGCGCGGCATGACGCCGCACCAGGAGCAAACAGCACAGGTGCTGCTTGCCGAGGTGGGGCGGCTGCTGGGCGGCTGGATTGCAAAGCAGAAACGCAGGGGGCAACATGGGTAAATTCGCCGTGCTTTTCGGGGGCAACTGGAACAACGGCGCGAACTGCGGTTCGCGCGCGTCGATCTGGAACAACTCGCCCGCGAACTCGAACGTGAACATCGGGGTGCGCGGCGTCTGTGAGGACGAGGATTGCATGCTTTTTGCGCTCTGCCGCCGCTACGGCGCGGCAGGCCGGCCGCTTGCCTTGTGGTCAGCCGTGTTGTCCCGCTTCGGCAAACACCCTTGGGGGTCTGGTAGAGCGCCTAGTAGCCACCGCGGTGTGGTGAACGGCGCGGCCAGCTTGTGCAATGCCTAAGCGCCACAGCCACCTTATCGAGCGCATTGCCGACATGGGCAACCTGCGCGAGGCCTATGCCAAGGCAACGCGCGGCAAGCGCCAGACGCGCGGCTACCTGGAGTTCAAGGAATACGCGCAGGCCAACCTGCACACGATGCACGAGCGCATGCTGGGCGGCGCATGGGTGCAGGGCGCCGGCCGGTGCTTCACCGTGCGCGAGCCCAAGCACAGGCTGATCACCGCGCTGCCGTTTGCGGACCGCGTTGCGCAGCATGCGCTGGTGAATGTGGTGGGGCCCATCTTCGAGGCCGCTCTGCTGCCCAGCACGTTTGCTTGCCGCGCCGGCATGGGCACGCACGCGGGGGTGCGCCACGTGCAGGCGGGACTACGGCACGCCGGCGCCACGCATTTCCTCAAGACCGATTTCCGCGGGTTCTTCGCCTCGATAGACCGTGCGCGCCTGCACCGGTTGATAGAGCGGCGCATCAAATGCCGGCCGACGCTGGAGCTGATCGGGCAGATGGTGCCGCGCAGCGGCTGCGGCCTGCCCATCGGTAGCCTGACGAGCCAGCTGTTTGCCAACGTGTACGGCGGGGTGGTGGACCGGTTCATCCATTTCGAGCTCGGCGCCGGGGTGTGGGCGCGCTACATGGACGACATCGTCGTGCTCTCGGCCAACCCTTACGAGCTGCGCGAGTGGTTCGGGCGCATCGAGAGCTTTAGCGCCCAGCGCCTGGGACTGCAGATCAGCCGCTGGCAAGTCTCGCCCGTGGCGCACGGCATCAACTTTCTCGGCTTTCGCATCTGGCCGCGCCACAAGCTGCTGCGCAAGGCTTCTGTGGTGCGAGCGAAGCGAACCATTGCGCGCCGCGTGCGCATGGGCGACCACGCAGGTCTGGCGCGCTTTGTAGCGGCATGGAGCGGCCACGCCCGACACGCCGACACCTGCAATTTATTCAACCACCTGGAGGGGCGCTATGGCGTTCGATTGCATCAACAGCCGCGCTGACCTGGACGCGCTGGAGGGTCAGCCGGAGCACGCACAAGTGATGGCGGCGCTTGCGGCCACGCTGTGGCGCCTGGAGCGCGACGACGAGGCGCAGACCTGGCGGGCGGTGAAGGACGACAGCGTCATCGCGCGCTGGGGGTTCAAACGCAGCGACTTCAAGGGCGCGAAGGCGCCTGAGCTGCCGCCCTATGTGGCGCCAGAAGTGCCGGCGCCAGCGCCTGTTTCCATGCGCCAGGCGCGCCTTGCGCTGCTGGAGGCGGGAGTGCTCGACGCGGTGCAGTCGGCGCTTGACGCGATACCCGATGCCCAGACGCGCCGCGCCGCACAGATTGAATGGGAAAGCGCACAAGAGGTGCGCTTTGAGAGCCCGCTGGTGCAGATGCTGGCTAACGCGCTGCAACTGGGGGACGAGCCGCTGCGCGCCCTATTTGAGCGCGCCCGTGTTTTGTGAAAAGGTTTTTTCAAGGAGTGTTGACATGAGCAAACAGGCAATTGAATTGCTGCGGCCGCACCGCCATGCCGGGCGCGACTACCAGCCGGGCCAGGTGCTGCGCCTGCCGGTGCACAAGGCCGACTGGCTGGTCACCAAGGGCGTGGCGAAAGACGCGGCCAAGGCGCCCTCCGCACCGGCGCAGGCGGGCGCCCCGCTGGACAAGCCAGCGGCGCCCGCCAAAGCCAAGTAACTACCAACAAGGAGTAATGCGCAATGACGATCGCATCCAAAAGCATGATCTGGAACGGGCAAGGTCCGGTCCACATCGGCACCTACGACCCGGTCAACGGCCGCCCTGAGATGGGCTTTTTGACCAACCTCTACAGCGTGGGCTGCGGCAACCGCAAGCTGACGGTGACGCCGGCGCGCGAGACCACGACGATCAAGGAAAGCTGCTCGGGCCAGCGCTTGACGCTCAAAGAGATGGAGACGGGAAAGAGCCTGGCGGTGGGCCTGGAGATGGTGCAGTTCGACAGCCGCACCCTTGCCTCGGCCTTCTACGGCGCGGCTGTCGTCAAAGCAGCGGGCACCGTGACGGACGAAGTGCTGGCCGAGCTGCAGCCGGGTGACTATTTCTTCCTGAAGAACCCGCGCAGCTCCAGCGTGGTGATCGAGGACAACGCCGCGGCGGCCTATGTGGAGGGCACGCACTACGAGGTGTCGGACGCGGACCACAGCCGCTACCGGCTGCTGGAGCACCCAGCCGCCCACGTGGAGCCGCTCAAGGTGGACTACGAGTACGCCGGGTTCGTGAACATTGCGGCCTTCAGCAAGACGAATGTGGAGCGGGGAATCATCTTCAGCGGTATCAACGGCGACGGCCAGAAGGGGCGCGTGATCATCCCGCGCATCGGCCTGGTGATGAGCGGCGACTTCGGCTGGATCAGTGACGAGGCGAGCCCGATTGCCCTAGGCGGCCAGGCGCTTTATGTGCCAGAGCTGCAGGCGGACAGCGAGTTCGGGCCCTTCATGCGCATTGACCTGATGCCCGACTTGCCCGTTTGACGCGCGGCTTTCAGCACCCAGCAGCCCGCCGTGATCGACTACGAGCACCAGACGCTCAAAGCAGAAAAGAACGGCCAGCCCGCGCCCGCTGCGGGATGGATGCATGCCCTGCGGTGGATTGAGGGCAAAGGGCTGCATGCGCTGGCTGAACTGACCGAGCGGGCCAAAGAGCAGATCAAGGCGGGGGAGTACCGCTACTTCTCCCCGGTGATCCAGTACAGCACCAAGACGGGTGAAGTCACGAAGTTGCTGATGGGGGCATTGACCAACAACCCGGCCATCCATGGGATGGCTGCAATCAGCGTTTCGTAAAACGAGAGATACAGGCTATGGCATCCCAAGATTTGAAGGCGAAGCTGGTTATTGAAGCTGCGAGCACTGGCCTGGAGAGCATCCGCCAGATGATCGACCAGCTCAAGAACGCCGGGGTGGAAACCGGAGCGTTTGAGAAGGCCGCCGACGCGCTGGGTGTGGAGCTGGACTCCGTCAATCACCGCATGCAGCAGTCGGGCACGCAAGCAGGGGCGCTTGGCAAGGAGACCGACCATCTTGCCAAAGACATGCTGGCAGCAGCACAGAATGGGGAGCGGCTGGCCGGCGAGCTGCGAAAGGCGGCGCAGGCAGCGGGCCAGAATGCGGCCGCTGCTGAGAAAGCGGGGCAGGCCTGGGGTGTCTTCAAGAGCGGGATACTGGCCAGTGGAATTTTTGTTGCGGCGACGCTTGGCGTTGTTGGGGTAACCGGAGCACTTGGCGCCTTGCGCGATGGGATCGCTGAGGTCATACACGTGGGTGCACGTTTTGAGATGCTGCAAAAGCAGCTCGAAACGCTGTATGGCAGCGCGGCTGAAGGCAAGAAGGCCATGGCTTGGATCAAGGACTTCAGCAAGACCACGCCGTTCGATCTGGATGCGGTCACTGAGTCTTTCGTGAAGCTCAAGGCCATGGGCATGGACCCGATGGATGGCAGCTTCAAGGCCATCGCGGAGCAGGCGAGCGCCCTGGGCGGATCGAGCGAAACACTGAGCGGCATTGTGCTGGCGCTGGGGCAGGCCTGGACCAAGCAGAAGCTGCAGGGCGAAGAGGCGCTGCAACTGATTGAGCGTGGCGTGCCGGTGTGGGACCTGCTCGCCAAGGCCACCGGCAAGACGGCGGTGGAACTGCAGGAAATGGCCAGTGCCGGGCAACTGGGGCGCTCAGCCATCCGCGCCCTGGTAGACGAGATGGGCCGCATGAATGCGGGCGCCTCTGCCAATGCGCTGAACACCTGGAACGGACAGATCAGCATCCTCAAGAGCAACTGGCTGGAGTTTCTCGACCTGATTGCACGGTCCGGGATGCTGGACCTGTTCCGGGAAGAGTTGAAGGCCGTCAACAAGGCCATTGAAGAGATGGCGCAGACGGGCGAACTCAAGCAATGGGCTCAGGAGGCATCAGACGCCGTTGTGAAGCTGTACGGCGCTTTGAAGGTGATGGGCGAAGGCGCTGTGGCGGTCGCGGGCTTTGTGAATAAGTTCAGTGCCGAGCTGGAACTGCTCGCCAAGGTCGCCATTGGCGTGAAGGCATTGGGCCTGGGCAAGACGTTCCTGGGATGGGGTGCAGATGCCATGCTGGGCGCGGAGAAAGTCCAGACGGCGGCAGGGATCATCAGCAAGGCGGGCTCCGTGGCCGCTGCGGGTTGGTTGGGCTGGAACGTGGGGACTTACCTGCGTGAGGAGTTTTTGGCTATTGAGATCGGGGGCATTCGGATGGCCCAGATCCTGACCAAGGCGGCTGCGCAATACCAGGCGGCCTGGGAGATGGGCAAGGCGGTGTTCAATGACGACACCATTGAGGCAGCGCAGGAGCGCCTGCGCGTCAAGTTGGCGCAGATTGACGACGAGTATGAGCAGCTCGCTATCTCGGCGCGCCAGGCCAAGGAAGCGCAAACGGGGCAGGCTGCAGCGTCCGATGCAGCGGCGCAGGCCAATACCAAGGTGAGTTCTGCCGTGCAGACGGTGATCGCCAAGATGCAGGAGCTGGCAGCCGGTACCAAAGCGGCAGGCCAGGGGGCGCAGTTGGCTAGTGCGCAGCTCGAGCAGGTGTTTTCCCAAGCGATCAAGGGTGCGGAGTCGGTGGCGGTGGTGGGGCAGCTGCGCGACAAGTTGCAGGCGGCCCAGGCGGCGGGGCAGTTGACGGCAGATGCCGCCGCGCGCCTGCGTGTGCAGTTGGACCAAGTGGGCGCCGCACAGGGCGTGAAGGAGATGGTGACCGATTTCGGTTCCCTCAAAAGCGGGGCCAAGGGTACGCAGGCTGCGATCGATAAATTGGTGGCGTCGTTCAAGTTTGATGACAAGGCGAGCATTGCCGCCTTTGCCGGGGCGCTGCAGAAGCTGGGTAACGAAGGGGTGCTGAGTGCGCAGCAGGTTGATGAGGCTTGGCAGCAGGCGCTTGGCAAGCTGAATGCGCAGCAGCTCAATGATTTTTCGCTGGCCGTAAAGGTGGCTTTCGCGCAGGGGACGCTCAGCGCGCAGGAGTTTGCCAAGGTCAACGAACAGATTCTGACGGCCAGTTTCGACAAGCTGGGCGTGAACGCGGCCCAGGCGCTGGGCAAGATCAGCACCGGCGCGCAGGAGGCGATCAACGCGGTGGATCTGGTGGCCGAAAGCGCCAAGGCTGCGGGCGTCGGCGTAGAGGCGTCGGCCCGTGCCATCGAAATGGCCTTCATGGCGGCGGTGCCGAAGGCCGACAGCCTGGAGGCCATCGCTTCCTTGGAGGCAAAGCTCAAGTCCATGGGCAAGGCAGGGCAGATCAGCGCTGAGGGCCTGGAGCGCATGCAGGCTGCACTGGACAAGCAGCGCGCCACCATCGAGGGGCAGATTCCCGGTATCCAGAGCCTGCAAGAAGCCCTGCGCGATCTGGGGGTCAAACCGCAGAAAGAGCTGGCGGCGCTGGCGGCATCAGCCAAAGCAGCGTTCGATGTGGTCAAGGCCAGCGGCAAGGCGACTCCGCGCGAGATCAGCGAGGCCTGGAAGGCGATGGCCGAGGCGTCAATCGCGGCCAACAACGGTGTGGCGGACGCGTCGATCAAGGCGCAGGCCTCGCAGTACGGCATGGTGGTCGAGACCGACAAAGCCGGCAAGTCCATTGTCAAGAGCATGAAGGAGGCGGAATCTGCCACCAAGGATGTGGGCAAGGCCGCCAAGGCGACGGCGGAGTCGATTTCTGATCTATCGGCTGCCGGGTGGGATGCGACCAAAGACCTGGTAGCCCAGGCGCGGGCGCACAACGCGGCCCTGGCCAAGGTGGAGAGCAGTTGGCTGGACGCCACGGCCGCCGCGAGCAAGTATGCGCAGGAGATGGCCGCCGTGGTGTGGGCGGCCAACAAGTCGGTGGTGGCGATGACGGCGGAGCACGCGCGCCTGGTTGAGATGATGGAGGCTCTGGCAAAACAGCAGCAGCAGCTCGAAAACCAGGGCAATGGCGCGGCCAAGGGGGTTGAGGATTTGCGCTTGCGGCTGCTGGAGCTCGACGGCACCGAGGAGGAGATCGCCCGCGCAAAACATGAACGCGATGCCGCCGAGGTGCAGCGCAAGATCGCGCTGATGCAGCTCGATCTGCAGCGCGCGCAGATCAGCGGCAAGAAGGACGAGGCGGCGCGCTTGCAGGCCGAGCTGGGCTTGCTGCAGGAGCAGATCAAGCTGCTGGACGAGATCTATCGCAAGGAAGAGCAGCAGCGCAAGGCCCGCGAGCGCGGCGACAAGAGCGGTAGTGGCGGTGGCGACGGCGGGAGTGGCGGCGGCAACGGTGGCCGCAGTGGTGGCGGCGGATTGTCTGTGCCGAGTGCGCCGGCGGACGCGGCGGGGCCGATCAACATCACGCTCAATGCCAATGGGATCAATGACCCGGTGCGGCTGGCCCGCCTGATAGAGCCCGAGCTGGCCCGGATCGCGCGCCTGGCGCGCTGATTAGTAAAGGGCTTTCTTTCGCGCGGCGCACGGCGGCGCGGCACATTGCAGTGCCATGACATCTGTGCAACGCTTTCTCTCTGGCCGGGACAACCTGGCCCGCCAGGCCACCCTGACGGCGAGCAGCGTGCGCGCGAGCACCGCAATAGAGCGCATTGCGGCGCAGCGCGCCGGCGGTGGCCGGGTGCGCCTGGCCGGCAGCTATACCGGGCACGAGGCGGCGCAGGTGGAGGTGGAGGTTGTTTCTGCCGATGGCGTGCCGCGCGCGAGCGTGCCGCAGTTCGTGGGGGTAGGCAACGGCCAGCTTGCGGTGCTGGGTGTGGACGCGGCCGCGCCGCTGCAGGCGCTGAGCCTGACGCTGGCAGACCTGGGCGTGGAGACGGCCACGGCGGGCCTGGACGTGCGCGAGGTGCGCATCCGTGCCCGCGTGGCCGGGGCGGCGGGCAATGCCATTCACATTGCTGTGCAGCCGGCCCTGGTGCGCACCGCGACGAGCTGGGCGCTGTTGTCGCAATGGAGCGCCGGCCAGCCGGTGCAGACCGGGCCGCAGTGGGACTTTGGCGGCCTGCCGCTTTCGCCCAAGGAGGAGCTGGACGCCGCCAGCCCGCGCATCGCGTTTGGTTTTGATCCGCAGGTGTACCGGCCCTGGCGCCGGTTCAAGGATGGGGCCTGGCAGTTTGGCCTATCGCCCGTGCTGGCGCGCGACCTGCCGGCCGGCACTGCAGTGCACAGCGTGACGGGCGGGTATGTGGTGACGGTGAGCGACGGCGTGACGAGCGAGACCTTTGGCGACACGCTGGCCCTGCCGGCGCAGGACGAGATTGTGTCGTTCTACGACCTGCTGCAGGCGCTGGCGGGTTCGACCCTGGTGGAAGTGGCGGGCGTGGTGGTGGCAGACCGCACCAGCGGCGGCCAGGCGGCTGTGGATGTGCCGCTGCGCACCGGGGCGTGGCTGCTGGCGCTGGGCGGCAAGGTGCGGCTGGCCAGCGTGGCCGTGCCCGACGGCGCGCCCACGCAGAGCGTGACGGTGCGCTGCACGAATGCCGACGTAATCGGGCAGGAGCGCTGGGCCGTGTCGGGCGATGTTTCGGGTGCGCTGCCGGCGGCGGCCACGGGGGTGCCATACGCCAGCGCGGCATGCATTTTCACGGTGCCGTCCATCGTGCCGGTGGGTGGCAGCAGCGGGCGCTGGTCGTTCAAATTTAACCCGGCGCCGCGCGCGGACACCGAGGGCATGCCCAGCCTGTGCGTGCGGCCGTTTCGCTTTGGTGCGAACGCGCGGCCGCTGACCGCGACATTTCGCTACGCCCGGCGCCCGCCTGCGGACTGCAAGTGCAGCGACATGCCGACGCCGAAGATTTCGAACAGGTGTTTAGGAATAGGAGATGACGCCATGGCTTTAGACCCTGAGCACGCCTCGCGATTGCAGGCGCTCTACGAGTGGCGGCGGGACTTCATGGCGGCCAGCACCGTCGTGGGAACCCCGCCGCCCAACTATTCGGCGGCCGATATGGACTTTGCCGATGCGGTGGTTGGCACCTTTGCGCAGGGGCTGATCGAGACCTACGAGGAGGCTGCCGCACGCGCCGAATGGGACTTGGCATTGACCGCAATGCAGGCAGACCTGGCGGCCCTGGATGAGCTTGGGCAGTACGCTCTGTGGCCGCGCTCTTCCACGGTGCAAAACAACCTTTCAACGCTGTACGCGAACCCCGTGACGGGCAAGCTGTACCGCTGCCTGAAGCAAATGGAGGGGGTGTACACCGATCAGTCGGTAGTAGATCTGGTCGAGAGTACGTCGTGGTGGACTGACCCTGCGGACGCCGCGTGGGATACGGTGGCCTCGACGCCTTTCACGGTGGAGGCGGTTGGCGTAAGCACAGCCGTAGCGACGTACCAATACATCGGCACGGAGAAGGACCTGGAGCCCAGCAGCGCGGCGGCGCAGCAGCAGCTGGTGCGCCGCTACAGCGCGCGCATGGACTATGTGCGCACCTTGGCGGGCATCGTCCCAAAATCTGAATCCAGCAGCAGTGACGCGGGCGGCTGCTGGATTGACCATGGCGACCCCTTTTGGTGGGTGGACGTCGATGGCTACTACTTGCCCGCATTTACCAACCAGGCCTATGTGAGCGCGCGGCGCGACACGGAGACGGGCCGGGCGTATTCGACCATGGAGTTTGGCTTTGGCCTGGTGGTGGCGTGCCCTGAGCGCCTGAAGCTGGGCGACGAGGTGACCATCCGCATTGAGCAGGTGGACGATGCCCGGCCTTATGGCGTGGGCGATGAGGCGACGATTCAGACGGTGGGCGCAGGCCCTGCGTGGCTGGCAGGCGGTGTGGATGGCACGGACGTGCAGACCTGGCGCGTGCTGGCGAGTGCGAGCGGCACGCTGGCGGACTATCTGGTGCCGACCGACGGCACAGCGGCGCCGGTGTATGCGCAGGATGGCGTTGAGTTGCAGATTGCCCTGGGCGGCATACCGTTTGCACTGGGCGACGCCTTCAGCCTGGCGGTGGAGGCCGGGCAGTTCCGCTGGCGCCAGGGCGATGGCGCGTGGGAGGCCTTGGCCGATATCCCGCCGGATGGACTGGCGCTGCTGGCCGATGGGCTGGAGGCGCATTTTGAAGCGGGGGCGGCGCCGTCTTTCGTGCCCGGCGACGCCTATGCTTTCGATGTGCACCAGCCCTGGGCGGCCAGCCACGTGCGCGACGCGCAGGCGCCAGCGTGGGGCTGGGAGGGTGCTGATGCGAGCATGGTGCTGGACCTGGGCAGCGTGCAGCCTCTTGGGGCCATGGGGCTGGCGCGCTACCGGCTTGCGCCCGGTGCCGAGGTGAGCGTCGAATTTTCTGATGACGGCGTGGCATGGAGCCTGCCCCTGGTGCTTGATGTCAGCCGCCGGGTGTGCGTCCGCGTCTTTCACCTCGTGCTGCTGGCGCGATATGTGCGCCTGAATGTGGCCAGTGCGCCGGGTGGCAGCATTGGGTGGGTTTGGTGCGGTCAGCCCGTGGCGGCAGAGCACCACGCAAGCGCATGCCAGCGCCAGCGGCGCTGGGCTGCGACGCGCGGATCTGGCATCAATGCCGCGGCCTTGTACGCCGGCGCGGGGGACGGCTGGCGGCTCGACTGGAATGGCGTGCTGCTGGATGCGGATGCCGAGGCGCTGCTTGGCATGGTGGACTGGGCGCAGGCGCATGACGAGCCTTTGCTGTTCGTGCCCCACCATTTGCATGAGGCCGATGCCGCGCTGGTGCGCTGCGCAGCAGATGCGCTGGACGTGAACGACGCGCACGAGTACCAGCCTGACAACCCGCAGCACCGGCTGCTGTCGGCCTCGCTTACCCTGGATCCGGTGTACGCATGACGCCCTGGCTTGAGATTGCCGCCGGCGCAGATGGCTGCCAGGTGAACCTGGTGCGCCCGGGGGACTTGCCGCCGGATCTGCCGGGCCTGACGCTGCCGGTGCTCTCTGGCATATCGAGCATTCAGCGCCCGCTGTCTATCCCGGGCATTGCGGCTGCGCCTACAAGCAACATGGATGCGGCTCTGGACAACGCCGCAGGGGCGCTGACGCGGCTGTGGGGGCAGCGCCCGCCCATGCGCCGCGCCGCGCGCGTGCTGACGCAGGCGGGGGTGCTGTTTGATGGCATCGCAGTGGCCCTGGAGGCCGGGCGCGAGCTGCGCCTGACATTGGAGGCGGGGGCAGATCGGCCGCTTTCGGACAATGTGCCGCTGCGCACCAGCGCGGTATGGGGTGGCTGGCGCGAGGTGAAGGTGCTGCCGTGGGCCTGGGGCGTGGTGACGCTGGCGCCCATTCAATACAGCGGCGACCAGCGGGTTTTCTTTCTTGCGGACCACCCTATTCAGGGCGTGGACGAGGTTAGGCGCGACGACGTGGCCACGGACGCCTGGGCGTTCTACAACGGCGTGGATAGCACTGGCCGGGCCGTAGCGTTCTTGGAGCTGGCGATGCCGCTGGCCGAGGGCGAGCGCCTGGCGGTGGGCTTGCGCGGGCGCATGCACCCCGGCACCGGGCGGCTGCTCACGAGCCCGGCCGAGATCCTGCACGATGTGCTGGCCAACCTGGCGCGGGCACCTATCGAGTGGGCGGACCTGGACGAATACCGCACCGAGACAGCCCACATCGTGCTGGGCGGGCTGCTTGCGGACAACGAGATCAGCATCCGCGCCGCCGTCGATGGGCTGCTGCAGTCTTGCGGTGGTGCGTGGGCGGCGGCCATGCCGGGCGTGGCGATCACCTGGCCGCCGCTGCCTGACGATGCCGCCCCGGCGCTGCGCGTGGATGGGCTGACGACGCAGGACCTGACGCCCACCACCAACGCGGCCGGGCTTTTTACGGTGCTGCGCGTGCTCTACGACTACGACTATGCCGCCCAGCGCTTTCGCCGGGCCATCCAGCTGCAGGCACCCGAGGCGGTGAAGGACTACGGCGTGCTGGAGCTGGAGTGGCCGGCAAAGTGGCTGCGCACGCCGCGCCAGGCCGAGGAGCTGGGCAAGCGCATGCTGGCCTGGCTGGCCCGGCCGCGCTGGCGGATCACGTGGCGCCAGTCTTTTGCGGACGTGGCCACGGGCGGCTGGGTGGACATTGACCACCCGCTCTCGCCTGTGACCGGGCGCCACCGGCTCGTCAGCGCAGAGCTGGATTTGTCGGCTGCGAGCCTTGCGTGCGCCGTGGACGTTCCCGTGGGTCCGGTGCCGCAGATCGAGACGACGCGTTTGTCCACCGCGTTCGACCCCTTGGTGCAGCCCGGCATCACTGTGGATATTGCGAACGGAGAGGTGATTTTTACGGCCCGCGACGAGCAGGGCCGGCCGCTTTCGGGCGCGAAGGTAACGCTCAATGGCGGTGCTTCGCGCATTGCCGACAGCGCTGGGCGGGTGTCGTTCCCTGTGCAGCGCGGGCGCCATGTGCTGCTGGTGGAGGCCAAGGGCTACCCGCCGGCCGAAGCCACCGTGGTCGTGTAGGCAAAGCCATGGAGCGCAGGCGGTTCTTCCCGACGCAAGCGGTGCAGACGTTGCCCGGCCGGTCTGTGGAGCTGGAGATGCGGCTGCGGCCTTTGGCGGCGGTGACCAGCGGCCCTGCGCAAGCTGCAGATCCGGGAGGGAGTGATGTCGATGGGGCGGGCTGGCTGTCGCAGGCCTTCTACGAGCCTGCGCTCTGGGTCTGGGAGGAGCAGCCCGATGGCGGGTGGCGCGTGACGAGCGCGCGCGTGGATTCGCTATGGGTGGGCGCCCCTCCGGCCGGCGCTCCCGCCCTGGGGCTTGGCCCCGTGCCAAGCGCCGGATTCCGCTGCATAGAGCTGGAGGTGAGCTCGTTGTCGGCCGCCCGGCTCCATGTGGGGGTGTTGTACGGCGGTTCCATGTCGGATGTGACATGGGCGGCGTCTTGGGACTCGCCCTCTGGAGGTGATGCCTCGGTGTCGGTCGTTGGCAACCGGTTCGACACCAGCGGTAACACTCTGGTCGTATCGCAGCACCCGACTGGCGGCAGCGTTGCGGCCATCGAGACGCTGACAGCCACGGTTTTTTGTGAGGGGGTTGCAGCTGAGACCCTCGTGCTGCGCTGCCGTCATGAGGAGGCCACCGTCGGCGGAACCGATCTCTTTGGCGTGGGTTGGTTCTCCCACGTGTTTTACGAGTACGGCGAATGGGTGTGGAATGCGCGAACCGACGGCCGCTGGGACGTCCTCAACGGCGTCATGTATTCGACCTGGGAGGGCGAGCCGGACCCTGATGAGGTGGCCAACGATTGGGCGCCTACGCCCAGCACGGGCTTTCGCTGCGTGGAGCTTGAGGTGCGCTCGACGTCTGCGGCAACGCTGCACGTGGGCGTGCTGCAAGGCGTTTCCATGTCGGATGTCACGTGGGTGGCGTCTTGGGACTCACCCTCTGGAGGCGACGCCTCGGTGTCGGTGGTCGGGAATCGGTTCGAGGCCAGTGGCAACACGATCATCGTGAGGCAGCTTGAAACGGGCGGCGCCCTATCGGCAACGGAGACCTTGACCGCCACGGCGTATTGCAACGGGAGCGTCGCTGGGACGCTCGTGCTGCGCTGCGTGCACGTTGAGTACTGAGGCTACATCCGTAGGAGGTCGATCCTACAGGGTTGTTCTGAGGCGCAATTTCCTTTCGTCGGATGAAAGTAAACTGGCAGCGATTTATCGCGCTCGTGGCGCTTCAAATATCGCGCCGCGCTTCAC
>ERZ724511.58-NODE-58-length-38832-cov-7.122856_pt1 | contig 38832 bp, 35 predicted proteins | sample MGYA00376044_ERZ724511 | MGnify/ENA primary metagenome ERZ724511 (study PRJEB28724, sample SAMN07190887) | wastewater metagenome | isolation source: effluent of sewage treatment plant in Hong Hong | place: USA: Christiansburg, Virginia | collected 2016-03-01 ...
GGGGGGGCGGGGGGGGGGGCGTTCCAGTCTGCGCCCAGTGCTTGCTGCATCAAACTTTGCATGATTACATTCCTCTCTTAAAAACCATCATCGTGACCACCAGCACCATTGCGGCAAAGGCGGGAACGCCCAGCCAAAACCAAATCCGTGCCATACGCCAATACGTTGTTGGAAGGGGTGATTGCGTGCGTACCGCGTTTTCCGCCATGCGCTGCATCCGAATTTGCAACCACACCACGGGCAACCAGCACACGCCCGCCAGTGTGTACAGCACCAGACTGGTGGCAATCCAAGGCGTGGTCAGTGGCCAGCCTGCCATGTGCGCCAGTGCGATCCCGCTTACGGGTTGAAAAATCACGGTCGGCGTGGTGAAAATCCAATCGGCTAACACCACATGCCGATTGGTGATGGCGATATGGGCGACATTGCCACTGCGATCCGCCATCCACTTGTAAAAGGCGCTACCCAGCCCCGTACCAAACAGCAGCACCATGCTGAAAATGTGCAGGGTTTTTAAGGTGGTGTAGTAGTCCATCGCATTAACTTTGGGTTAGCTTTTGATGTACGAACCCGCTTGCAGCATCCGCAAGTTATCGGGGTGCAACATCGGGTGCAGCGGATGGAAAATATGCGCCGCCGCCATCACCAACGACCACGGAATGGGAATAATGCGGGCGGGTGGTCGCCCGTTTTGGCGGCGCAGGGTTTGCAACCATTCGGTGAGCGTGACGATCTCCGCCCCCGCTACATCCAGCGTGCGGCGGGTGTGGGGCGTTTCGAGGCATTCCAGCACCTTCGCCACCACCCCTTCGACTGCAATCGGTTGCAATTTTTGGTCGCCTTTCCCGGGGACGGCGATCACCGGAAATTGCGATAAACGGTTAAACAGCGCGGTACTCGCCCCGCCTTCACCGTACACCAGCGAGGGGCGCAAGACAAACCAATCCACATCCAAGCCCCGCAAATAATCATCTGCCGCGCGTTTGCTGCGGTGGTACGCGGAAAAAGCCGATTCATCCGCCCCCAGCGCCGAAATCTGAATAACCCGCCGCACGCCACTGGTCACGCTGGCTTGGAACAGCGCTATCGGCGCTTGCGTGTGCAGGGTCGCAAAACGCTGGCTGCTGGTTTCGCCGATGATGCCGACGCAGTTAATCACCGCATCGGTATCGTGCAGATAAGGAAACCAGTGTGCGGCGGTGGTCATGCGGGAAAAATCCACCCCCTGCCGCCGCGATACAGAAACGACGGTATGCCCTTTTTGGCGCAGCGCGGTGGCGATGTGGCTCCCGATAAAGCCGGTTGCACCCGTTAGCAAAATTTTCATGGAACATACTCCTTGGTACGGTGTGATGACCATGTCAGTTTCGGGTTCGGGGCGGGGAAATTCTTCCTTTTTGGTAGAAAAGGAGCGGAAAAGCGCGGTTTTTAGCTCCGCAATGATAATTTCCGATACTGTCCGGGTGTCATCCCCTCCAATTCACGGAAGGCTTCATAAAAATTCGACTGCGTAGAAAACCCGACATTCAATCCCACCGACAGCACCGAGGCGGACGATTCCGCCACCAGCATGGCCTTGGCAGCGGTCACACGTTGTTCACGCAGGTAGCGGGAAAAACTTTTGCCGAGTCGGGTATTGAGCAATTCCGAAAGCTGGTGTGTACTCAAATCCATGCGTTCCGCCAAACGTGGCAGGCTGAGTTCAGTATCGGTATACAGCCGTTCTTCCCCCATCAAAGTTTGCAGGCGGAGGAGGGCGGTATCGCAATCGACCTGCGTCAGCGTCGAATGGGTGTAGCTGGCGCGGGTGTTTTGCGCGGTTTCGATGACTTCAGTCGGCAATTGCGGACGCAAGCCCAGCGTGATTTGCACCAGCACAAACGCGATGCCGATGGCAATGGCGTACAGCACAAAAAATAGTTTATCGGGCAACAAGGCCTGCACCATACCCAGCCCCGCCACGCCCAGCGCAATACAGAACACGCCACCCAGCAGGGCGATTTCCCGCCGAAATTGCCGACGTTCTTGCCGCAATCCATAAATATCGTGCGCCAACCACAGCAAATACAACCCGCCAACCCCGAATGCAAGCGGCAATGCCACGGAATGGGGAAGCAAGGCCGCCAGCCCTACCGGAATCGCATGGGCTATCGGGTGGATGGAAGCGGTAGGGTTGAGCAGCGGATGGCTATACAGAAAAAACGCCGGAGCCACCGCAAAAAGCGTCATCTGATACGGAATGCTGTGTACCCATGCCGCATCAAAATACAACCAAGCCAAATGGGATGCTTGCAACCCCGCCAGCGCGAGCAGAAGCAACCATCCCATTCGCCGTACTGCGGTCAGCCCCAGCACCAGCGCACTGAAGAGGGAATAACCTATTAGCAGCAGTGCCAAGGTGGTGGAAGGGACTTGCAAGGTAAGCATCCTTGCATCTTATAGCAACCTATCAGCGCTTTCCTCTCGGTTTGAAGTTCTAACTACAATTGTGGTAATTTAGAGTCCGACTTGAAAGGAAGAATATGCCCACTGTTTCAATGCGTATTGATGAATCTTTAGTCAGTGCGGCACGAGCGGCTGCCAAAGCAGAATTTCGCACCGTACAAGGGCAGGTGGAGTTTTGGGCAAAAGTCGGTTGTGCTGCGCTGGATAATCCTGATTTGCCGGCCTCTTTTATTGCTGAAAGTCTTATGAGTATGGCTGAATCGCGCGTGAGCAGCGAGCCGTTTGTGCCACGCAGTGGTTTAGAAGCACTCGGCCCTCATGAGAATTTTTACCGCGATTTGAAGCGGTAAAAATTCTCTGGAGATGCTCCCTTTTACGCCACCAATTCCGCTGCCTCCCGTGCCGCAACACTACCTTCATCCGTGGGGATGAGCCACACTTCGATGCGGCTTTGGGGCGTGTGCAGATGGGTGGGGCGATTACCCAGTGCGTTTTGATTGCGTTCAGCATCTATTTCCACGCCCAGCCATCCCAGCGCTTGGCAGACATCGTGGCGCAATTGGGCATCGTGTTCGCCGATGCCGCCGCTAAATGCCAATACATCCAAACCGCCCATGCTGGCAATCATCGCCCCTGACTCGCGCACCACGCGGTGGGTGAACAGGTCGATTGCGTTTTGGGCAGCAGGGTTGGTTCCGGCACTGGCGCGGAGGCGGCGCATATCGGCACTGATACCGGATACACCCAGCAGCCCACTTTGCTTGTACACCAGCGCTTGTAGGCGGTCGTGACTCCAGCCTTGCTCTAATAAATGGAGCATCACACCCGCATCCAGCGTGCCACAGCGGGTCCCCATCATCAAACCATCCACAGCGGAGAAGCCCATGGTCGTAGCGCAACTTTTGCCATTCACGGCGGCGCACAGGCTCGCTCCGTTGCCCAAATGCGCCATCAACACCCGCCCCTTGGCACGAAGGCTATGCTGTTGCAAGCTACCGATGATGTATTGGTAGGAAAGGCCATGAAACCCATAGCGGCGAATGCCTTGTTCGCTCAAGGCTTGCGGCAGGGCAAAGGCTGCCGCTACGTCGGGGATCGAGGTATGGAAGGCGGTATCAAAGCACGCTACCTGCGGCAATTCGGAAAAGGCTTCGGTAAAAGCGCGAATCCCTGCCAAATTGTGGGGCTGGTGCAGCGGGGCGAGTGGGTTGAAACGCTCCAAATCATTCAGAATCGCGTCGTTTACCACCACGCTACGGCGGTATTTAGAACCCCCATGCACTACACGATGTGCCACGACTTTGAGGGGTGGTAAATCGGTGCGGGCAGCGAGCTGTTCACGCAGATGGGTGAGTGCTTGGGCAAACGAGTTGGTGCTAGAGCCTCCCGGTTCCAGCCCTTCGATGTTCCCCGAAAAAATGCTCGGCTGCACCACCCCATTCGTGAGTGGGTAAACGGCAAATTTCAGGCTGGATGAGCCTGCATTGATGGTCAAAATCGACATGGTCAACAGGCCTTTTATGCAGTTTTGGTGCGTTTACGTTCGTTATCGTGCGCAACCAACTGTGCCAGCAAAGCGGATGCTACGCGGTTCATGGGGCCGTCGGCACGGCTGGTCAGCGCGATAGGAATGCGCGCGCCCAGTACCAAGCCTGCACCCGAAGCACCTGCCAGATATTCCAATTGTTTGGCGAGCATATTGCCCGATTCCAAATCAGGAACCGCCAAAATGTCCGCCTCACCCGCTACGGGGGATTCGATGTGTTTGATTTCAGCCGCTTCCACGGAAATCGCATTGTCAAATGCCAGCGGGCCGTCTAAAACGCCACCGGTGATTTGCCCCCGATCCGCCATTTTGCACAAGGCAGCGGCATCCAGTGTGGAGGGAATTTGTGAATTGACCGTTTCAACCGCCGACAAAATCGCCACCTTGGGTTTTTCCACGCCCATGATGCGGGCAAAGTTGATGGCGTTTTGGATGATGTCGACTTTTTCTTGCAACGAAGGCTGAATGTTCAACGCGGCATCGGTAATCAGCAGGGGCTTGCTGTAAAGCGGCACATCAAACCGGAAGACATGCGACATACGCCGACCCGTGCGCAGGGTGGGTTGTGCGAGGATGGCGTGCAATACCTCATCGGTATGCAAACTGCCTTTCATCATCATGCCGACTTGACCACTGGCGGCCATTTTGGCGGCTAATTCGGCGGCGGCGTGGCTGTGTTCCACGGGGATGATTTCTGCACCGGTTAAATCAATACCGAATTTTTCGGCAACGCTGCGAATGCGGTGTTCGGGGCCAATCAAAATGGGGTGGATGATGCCGTAGCGTGCCGAATCCATCGCGCCACTGAGGGAACCTTCATCGCAAGGATGCACCACGGCGCAACGCACGGGGGCAATGCCTTTACCCAGCCCGAGCAACTCATTGAAACGGGCTTGGGGGTCAAACAGTTGAATTTGGGGGATCGCAACACGGGGCAAGCGCACTTTGGTGGTGGGCGCAATGACCTTGGCAATGCCTGTTAACACTTTCTCGCCGCGTTGGTTAATCACCAAGCAGTCTAATTCCAGTGTGTTGTTTTCGGGGTTGCGAACGGTGACGGTCACCGTGATGTTCAAGGTGTCGCCAATGCGCACGGGGCGCACAAAATGCAGGGCTTGATCACGGTAGATGGTGCCGGGGCCAGGGAATTGGGTTCCCAGTAAGGCGGAGATGAGTGCACCGCTCCACATACCATGGGCAATCACCCCATGAAAAATGGTTTCGTTGGCGTAGCTGGGATTCAGGTGAGCGGGGTTGGTATCGCCAGAGACAGCAGCAAAGGCCGCGATGTCTTCCGCTGTCAGGGTGCGCAGCAGTCGGGCACTTTGACCCAGTTGAATTTCCGAAAAAGTATAGTTTTCAATAAACTCAGGAGTAGGAGGGAGGTTCATAAATAAAAAAAAGAGGGAACACGAGTTGAATCTTACTCCCTCTTTGTGTCGGTATGCTTAAACCTGAATCAATGATTCAAGTAATAAATCCGATCAAGGATCAATCAACAATACATTGGCCGTCGAATTACCCCCCTTGCCATCGGTGATGGTGTAGGAGAAGGTATCGGTGGTAAAGACGTTTTTGGGTACGAAGGCAACGCCAGAACCGGAACTGAGAATCGACACCGTTCCATTACCACCCGCCGGTTGGGTAATGGAGAGGACACGCAAGCCATCGCCGTCGGGGTCGGTATCGTTCGTCAATACGGACAACAATGGGGTTCCTGTTGTGCCGCTGACCATATAGGTGTCATCCTTGGCAACGGGGGTGCGATTGGTGTAGGTGCGGGTGCTAGCCACCGAGGTTTCTTGCGTCTCGCTGGTGCGATAGGTATCAACGGTGCGCTTGTGTTCGCTGGGGGTACGCAGAGCGCGGCGCATCCAACTGGGTTCTTGCTTGATAACCTCTTGGTGGAAGGTGATAGGCGGTTCTTTAGGCTGTGCCGCAGGAATGATTTGTTCGGGGATCGTCACCATGTCTTCTTTACTCACGATGGTTACAAATTCCAAATCGACACGGCGGTTTTTGGCGCGTGTATCGCGTGCATTGGGGTATTTGGGTTCGGTTTTACCTTTGCCTTCGGTCACAATTTGGTCGGCTTTGATAACGCCCGTGGAAACCAAATAATCACGCACGGCATTGGCACGTTTCACCGACAAAATTTGGTTGAAAACCGCAGAACCCAAATCGCAGGTATGGCCCACGATATGGATATTGCCTTCATAGGGGGTCGTTTTCAGGATTTCGATAACGCGATCCAATTCCGCACGGGCCACCTTGGTTAATTGATTGCTTGCAATTTCAAAGAACGCATCGTTACGCATCGTCGCCTTGGTTTTAACCATGACTTTTTCGGTGCGTGCGGGGATGATGCTAGGTTGGCTGGCAGGTGCGGCGGTAGTCGCTACGGGGGCCGGAGTGGGTTCTGTGGCAGCGATATTGCTGCTTGCAACCAAGGCAGTCAGGGTAGCGGGACGTGGGTCTTGCACCATGCGGAACAAGCGACCGGGTTGGCTATTGGACTTGCCAAGGGCGTAACGGTAGCTGACCATTGCGCGGGTTTCATTGCTGGTGGTGGCTGTGTCGATACCACCTGTACGATTCAACACCGCTACTTGCAGGGCGACGCTGTGCGGTGTTCCTGCATAGAATTTTTCTGCGGTGACGGAAAGGCTGGTTTGACGCGCATCGCCCCCGCCATTGGTAGCACCCCACTCTACATCCGCCCCCCCTGTCAGGCGCAGAGCGTGTTCATCGTAGTAGTGACCGACACGGAAGCCTACGCCATTTTCATACGCACGTTCAAACAGGCGGTTGGTGGTGACACGGCTGATGGTGTCGATGAAAGGGCGCTCGCCATCCATTCCAGAAACGGGGGTGCTGGTGGTGGTATTGGTTTCTTTCAAGAGCCGCTGACCCGTCACGGCACGGCTCACGTACACATCACCAAACCAGTGTTCTTTCTCCAAACCAAAGCCTACGGTGGCTTTGCGGTCGTTGCTTTCGTTTTGATCGAGGGCAACGGTGTATTTTTGTACGGCATCATCCGCCAGACGGTGGTAACTGAGTTTGCCACCCCCCGCAGATTTTGCAATCCACACTTCACCCAGCCACGCGCTATCGGCATCTTCCTTCAATACGCCAGCAATTTCACCTTGTACCTCGCCACCGTTGCGAACGCCAATGGATACCCGCGCTGCATCACCAATGTATTGGGTGGCACCATCCGACTGCACGCCAGTGGGGAGTGGTGCTTGCTGGGCAAAGGCAGGAACCACCGAGAGGGGGGTTAGCAGCGCCAGCAGCAGGTGTGGAATGGGTTTGAGTCGAGGAGTCCGATCCGGACGAGGATGATGGCGTGACATGAGGAAACCCCAGTAAAGTAAGACGAAATAACATCACATTTTACCGAATGCGGTGGAAGGCTACTTGATACAGACTTGCCGCACCATTTTCAGGTCGGTGAGACCCATCATCACTTTTTCCATCCCGTCCATTTTCAGTGTTTTCATGCCGCCCTCTACCGCTGCGGCGAATAATTCGGCGACGCGGGCGCGTTCTTGAATCAGTTTCTTGACGGGGTCATCGGCAATCAGCAATTCATGCAAACCGATCCGTCCTTTGTACCCCGATTGGCGGCAGCGGTCGCAGCCTACCGCGCGGTAGAGCCGGATTTTTCCATCGACCGCATAGGTTTTGAACCAACTTTGAATGAGTTGTTCCCGTTCTCCTTCGGGGTCTATTTTCCAAACCTTGGTGTTGGATAGCTCGGACGCATATTCGGTCACAAAGAGGCGGAATTCTTCCGCGTCTGGAATATAAGATTCCTTGCAATCGCACAATTTTTTGGCCAGACGCTGCGCCAAAATACCCAGCAAGGCATCGGCAAAGTTGAAAGGGTCCATTCCCATATCCATCAAACGGGTGATGGATTCGGGGGCGGAATTGGTGTGCAGTGTGGAGAAAACCAAATGCCCCGTGAGCGAGGCTTCCACACCCATCGACACCGTTTCTTTGTCGCGCGATTCGCCCACCATAATGATGTCTGGGTCGGCACGCAAGAAAGCCCGCATGACCAATGCAAAATCAATCCCTGCTTTTTTGTTGATTTGCACCTGCCGCAGCCCTTTTTGGGTAATCTCCACGGGGTCTTCGGCCGTCCAAATTTTGGTATCGGGCGTGTTCAGGTGCTTCAAAATCGAATGCAGCGTGGTGGTTTTACCAGAACCCGTAGGGCCGCAGACGTAGAACAGGCCATAGGGTTTTTCAATGGTTCTCACCACCCGATCTTTGTTATGGGGCGTGAGTCCCAACTGTTCGAGGGGAATGGGTTCGCCCGCCGCCAAAATCCGCATCACCACATCTTCCACGCCACCCGCTGAAGGAATGGTGGCCACCCGCAGCTCAATATCCAAAGGCGCGTATTTCTTGAACTTGATTTTCCCGTCTTGTGGCTTGCGTTTTTCGGAAATATCCAAGTCACACATGATTTTGAGGCGTGTGACCAAGGGTTGGCGCAAGTAGGCAGGAACTTCCACATAGGGAATCAAACTACCGTCAATGCGGAAACGAATACCGGTTTTGGCTTTACCCGGTAGCGGTTCGATGTGAATATCGGATGCTTTTTGTGTATACGCATCCACAATAACGCGATTGACAAATTTCACCAATTCATTGTCCGCCGCAGCGGATTCCAGCGCATCGTCGGTGAGGATGTCATCGGCGGTGGTATCTTCCATCCCCGCCAAGAAACTTTCCACGGTTTGGACTTCTTCTGCTGCGCCGAGTAATTGTTTGAGGGTTTCCTCAAAATCCAAGTGGGTGGTCACCCGATAGGAAAACTTGGTGAAACGTGGAAACACCTGCGGCACAACGCGGGCATTGCGTACCGCCTCTGGGTCTAGGCACATCACCACCAGACCTTCGGGGGAATCTTCCAGTGGAATCCATCCCTGTTGCTCGATAAAGTCACGTTTGAGTGTGCCGTGCAACATCTCGTTGCGGATGCGTGCGCCGTAAAAAGCCTCGTAGGGTACGCGGAAGAAACGGGAAAGCGATTGACCGATTTGATCCGATTGCAGTTGGTAAGTGCTGCGCAGCAGGTGTTCGACCGATTGGTTTTCGAGACGGGCGTTTTGAATGCACTGCGTCAAATCAGTGACGCTGATGAGTCCAGCCGCCACCAAGCCATCGTATTTTGTGATTTTTTGCTTGATGCTGCTATTGCGTTGGTGAATGACGGATGCCAATGTTTTGCACAACGCCAGCGTGCCTTCGACCTCTAAATCATTAAAAGGTTCGTTATTCTTGTTATTGATAACCTGCAATACGCCGTACAGCGTGGGGCCTTCCATGATGGGTACGACTAACATTTGTTTAGTCCGATACCCCGACCGCTGATCAACAATTTTGAGGAATGTCAGTGAGGGATGAATTTGTTTGAGATATTCTTCATCGTACACATCCGGTAAATTCAGCAATTGGCGGCTGAAGGCAACATAGCCTGCAATGCTTTGCGGCGTAATAGGCAGGCGTATTTCGCTATTGCTGTGCAATCCGGTTTTGACCTTGGAGACGATAGCGTTTTGCTCTTCATTCACCAAATACAAGGTGATACGGTCTGCATTCAGGAGTTTGCAAATATCGTTGCTGACTTCCAGAATGACGTGTTCTACATTTTCTCCGGCTTGAATATGCTCAATAATGGGATGGAGCTGGCGGGAAAATAAAACCTTGAATGTCAATCCCCGTTTTTTGAGTTGTTCGGGCGCAGGCGTATTACTTGCTTTGGCTGGGAAAATGCTGGAGTGACTAAAGCCATTCATAAATGGAATTCCTGTCCAATGCACATACGGCGAATATCATGCACCATCCGATGTAGGTTGGGGGATTGCGAGTGATCAAATTGCTGTATCTCTGCCATGATGAGTTCGGTTTCAGCAGGTTTGGTATGGGTGATATAGATAGGGAAGCTCCGACTTTCTTCAATAAAGGCCAACTCATCGGCCAACACGCTAGGGGCTAGGTGCAAGCTGCGGTGTGCCAAATCTTTTTCACGGTTGCTGAAAGCGGTTTCGATAACCAGCATACCAACATTCAATTGGTTCAGACGCTCCCAAAAAGCAGGATTGCGTTCCGTGTCACCGGTATAGACCCAACATTTCCCTTGATGGTTATCAGGGTTTATCGCCGAAACAGAGAAGCCTGCCGCCGCTACGGTGTGAATGGCGGGCAGCACTTCAATATGCTTATTATTGATGGTAAAGGTTTGACCGATATGAATTTCTTGAAAACGGATAAACGGCATAGCAACCGTGGGGATGCGTGAAAAATCGGGCCAGATGACATTATTGAAAATGTGCATCTGGAGTGCAGCGATGGTTCCCGCGAGGGCATAAACCGTGATGGGGGTGGTACGTGACGACGCAACGGCATCCACCATCAACGGCAGCGCGGCAATGTGGTCCAGATGCGAGTGACTCAATATCACATGGTCGATGCTCCGCATCTCATGGAGTGTGAGGTCGCCTACACCCGTACCTGCTTCGAGTAAAACATCGTGGTCAATGAGGAAGGATGTAGTCCGGCAATTGGCGGCAATCGAACCGGAACAACCCAAAACGCGTACTTTCACGGATATGCCTTATGCCTTGTTGGAAACCTTGGATGAAGGAGGAACTCAGGATTAAACCTGTATGAACTGCATACGTGTACCTGCCAATTCAATAACATCCCCATTTTTAAGGGGAATAGGATCCGCCCCGATGGTTTCACCATTGAGCATGGGATTGCCCGCCCCTTCGACATGGTGCACCACATACCCATGCTGACGGCGTGTAACAGCAGCCACCGCAATGCCGGGCTTACCGATGGTGGTTACCACTTTGGTGAGCGGCACTTCCCGCCCCGAGGCAGAACCCGACAGTACCTTGATAGCCGCTTGAACAGGCCCACTTCCCGCATCGGACGATTCGGTTGCACCCGTCAAAGCCCCCGATCCTGCCGCAGAGCGCGTGACAAAATCACCCAAAAACTTGAGTTTGCACTTGCCTATTTCAAACGTATCACCATTTTGTAATCGTTGTTTTTTAACCAGCGTACCATTCAAATACGTACCATTGGTGCTATTGAGGTCTTCTAAGAAGCTGTTCCCCGCGACGGTTTGCACCATAGCATGTTCACCGCTCACCGCCAGATTGTCAATCACGATGTCGTTGTAGGGCCTGCGTCCAATCGTGGTCTTTTCCTTGATTAACTGCACTTCCTTAACAACAACATCATCGAGCAAAACGATCACTTTCGGCATGACCGGACTCCTTTAATTCAAATTCACTTTCTCAACCATCGTGCAATTAAACTGCGCTTTTCAGGGGCTTCGGCTACTTCGATCATTAAGACAGAAATATTATCCCTGCCCCCCATCTCGTTGGCGGCGTTGATAAGCCCCATTGCTCGTTGTTCAATGTCCATATTTAACGAGGCGATTCTACCGATAGCCGATTCGCTCATCATGTCGGACAATCCGTCCGAACACATCAAATACAAATCACCGGGCTGAATATCAAATTCGTGTATTTCCAGTAAGGCGTTCTCTTCCACTCCCAGCGCACGGGTCACCAGATTTTTGATGGAAGACAATGCCGCCTCAGCGGGTGTGATCCATCCAGCATCCATTTGCTCTTGTAAAAGGGAGTGATCCTTGGTGATCTGCTCTATATGCCCGTTGCGCAGACGGTAGCAGCGCGAATCACCGATGTGTCCCAGCATCAAATAACTATCTTGGAATACGCCCACCACCAAGGTGGTTCCCATGCCTGCACAGCTCACGTTATTTTGGGCTTCTTCAAAAATAGCATGGTTGGCACGGGCTACAGCGACTTCGATAGCATGGCGGATGTCGGAAGCAGGTGTACTCTTTTTTGCATTTTGTAACCATTCACCCAGTTCTGCGGTGAGAATGGAGGTGGCCATCCCGCTGGCTATTTCCCCTGCGTTGTATCCGCCCATACCATCTGCCAGCACAGCGATGCGGTTTGATTCGTCAAATGCTATCGAATCTTCGTTATTGGCGCGTACCCGACCCGTGTCGGTTTTGGCACAGAATTGGTAGATCATAGGGTGGCCTTCCTCAATGTAATAAGCGCCCCAAACTGTCGCTTGGAGCGCTCTTTTATTGGTCAATCCATAGTGTAGCGAACCTACACCAGAACCGAGGCACGGTTAAATACGATTAAAGCAGCGTTTTGAGCAATCGACCCATTTCAGAGGGATTGCGCGTTACTTTGAAACCGCATTCTTCCATCACGGCCAATTTCGCATCGGCTGTATCGGCACCGCCAGAGATCAATGCACCTGCATGACCCATGCGCTTGCCTGCTGGAGCAGTCACACCCGCGATAAAGCCTACGATAGGCTTTTTCATGTTCAGTTTGCACCAACGTGCGGCTTCTGCTTCATCGGGGCCGCCGATTTCGCCGATCATGATGACTGCATCGGTATCGGGATCGTCATTGAAGGCACGCATTACGTCGATGTGCTTCAGGCCATTGATGGGGTCACCACCAATACCGACCGCAGAAGATTGACCCAAACCGATTTCGGTTAATTGCGCCACGGCTTCATAAGTCAGCGTACCGGAGCGGCTTACCACGCCGATACGACCTTTGCGGTGAATGTGTCCGGGCATGATGCCGATTTTGATTTCGTCAGGCGTAATCAAACCGGGGCAGTTGGGGCCGAGCAACAAAGTTTTCTTGCCGCCAGCCGCTTCTTTGGCTTTCATGCGGTTGCGCAATTCCAACATATCACGGACGGGGATGCCTTCGGTGATACAAATCGCCAAATCCAAATCGGCTTCTACCGCTTCCCAAATCGCGGCAGCAGCGCCTGCGGGGGGAACGTAGATCACGGAAACCGTTGCACCCGTTTCAGAAGCCGCTTCTTTAACGGAAGCGTAGATTGGGATGTTGAAAATCGACTCGCCCGCTTTTTTCGGGTTCACACCTGCCACGAAGCAGTTTTTACCGTTTGCGTATTCTTGGCACTTTTCGGTGTGAAATTGACCAGTCTTACCCGTAATGCCTTGGGTGATGACTTTGGTGTCTTTATTGATGAAAATCGACATTATTGGTACTCCCGCTTATTTGACTGCTGCCACGATTTTCTGGGCTGCTTCCGCCATGGAATCGGCACTGATAATGGGCAATCCACTTTCAGCCAGCATTTTCTTACCGAGTTCTTCGTTGGTTCCCTTCATACGCACGACCAGTGGTACGGAGAGGTTCACGGCTTTACACGCAGTGATAACGCCAGTAGCAATGGTGTCGCAGCGCATGATGCCGCCGAAGATGTTGACCAAAATGGCCTTTACTTTCGGGTTTTTCAGCATGATCTTGAAGGCTTCGGTCACTTTTTCAGGTGTTGCACCGCCGCCCACGTCCAAGAAGTTGGCGGGTTCTGCGCCGAACAACTTGATGGTGTCCATTGTTGCCATCGCCAAGCCAGCACCGTTGACCAAACAGCCAATGTTGCCGTCCAAGCTGATGTAGGCCAAATCGAATTTGGATGCTTCTACTTCAGCAGGGTCTTCTTCGTCCAAGTCACGCAGCGCCACGATTTCGGGGTGACGGTACAGCGCGTTGGAATCAAAGTTGAACTTCGAGTCCAAGGCCATGATGTTGCCTTTGCTGTCGCGGTTCAGGGGGTTGATTTCCACCAAAGACGCATCGGTGTCCATGTAGCATTTGTACAGCTTCTGGAACACATCAATGGCTTGTGCCATGGACTCTTCAGGCAAGCTGATGCCAGCAGCCAGTTCACGGGCTTGGGTTTCGGTCAAACCGGTGAGTGGATCAACAAAAATCTTGATGATTTTCTCAGGAGTGGAATGCGCCACTTCCTCGATATCCATACCGCCTTCACTGGAAGCAATGAAAGCAACTTTTTGGGATTCACGATCGGTAACTACGGAAACGTAGTATTCTTTTTGAATGTCAGCGCCATCTTCGATGTAGATACGGCGTACTTTTTGACCTTCAGGGCCTGTTTGGTGGGTTTTGAGCTGCATACCCAAAATTTCGCCCGCCAGACGTTGCACATCTTCAATGGATTTGGCAACTTTCACGCCACCGCCCTTGCCACGCCCGCCAGCGTGAATCTGGGCTTTGACCACCCAAACGGGGCCACCCAATTTTTGAGCGGCTTCAACCGCCTCTTGAACGGTAAACGCAGGAATGCCGCGTGGTACGGGCAGACCGAACTGACGCAAAATTTCTTTGCCTTGGTATTCGTGAATTTTCATAATGTCTCTTTGTGGAAACGGAAGAGTTAGGAATGTATCATGGTGCAATGCACCAAACTTCAATCTTCCTTACATAACAAATCCTTATATGAAAAAAATTTTTATTGATGGTGAAGCGGGTACGACGGGACTGCTCATTCGTGAGCGGTTACAGGAAATGGCGGGCGTTGAGCTTGTCAGCATTGACCCCGCACTGCGCAAAAATCCCGATGCCAAACGCGAATTGATGGCGCAAGTGGATTTGGTGGTATTGTGCCTTCACGACGATCATGCTATCGAATCCGTAGCTATGATTGCAGAACTGGAGCGTACTACAGGCCGATTAGGCCCTCGTATTGTAGATGCCTCCACCGCCCACCGCACTGCGCCGGATTGGGTTTATGGCTTCCCGGAATTGTCTGCGACGCAGAAAGAAGCGGTTCGCACAGCCCGCTGCCTCTCGAATCCGGGGTGTTATTCCACGGGCGCGATTGCTTTGTTGCGTCCTTTGGTCGATGCAGGTTTGATTCCAGCCGATTTCCCCGTGTGTTTGCCGTCGATTAGCGGTTATTCCGGTGGCGGGCGCAGCATGATTGAAGCCTACGAAGCAGGTACGGCCGAACCGTTTGAACTGTACGCGCTGGGATTGAAGCATAAACACGTCCCCGAAATCATGCGCTATACCGGATTAACGCGCCGCCCCTTGTTTGTGCCAGCGGTTGCCAATTACAAGCAAGGAATGTTGGTGCAACTGCCGCTGCATTTGGATACGCTGCCCGGCAAACCTTCGGCGCACGATTTGCACGATGCCTTGCAAAAACATTACACCAGCGTGGGCAGCGAATGGGTGACGGTTGAACCCGCCACGGCGGATAACAAACTCAGCGCCATCGCTTTGGCGAATACCAATAAGCTGGAATTGCGTGTTTTTGGAAACGATGACCATGCGCTTTTGGTTGCGCGTTTGGATAACCTCGGCAAAGGCGCAAGCGGAGCCGCTGTGCAAAATATCCAATTGATGCTGGGTTTGTGATGCTACAGCGCCGTACCTTTTTAGCAGCAGGATGGGGTAGTTTGGCACTACCCAGTTGGGCGATTACGGAAAATACGGAAAATCTGCCGCGTGATTCAGCCGTTCCGGGTGGGGTTGCTGCTATTGCTTTAGGAGCTAGCAATGAAGCACCTAAAGCGCTTGCAGGCACTATCCCTTTATTGGTGGTGGGAAACCCCAAGGGCTGGACAGCCTTGGTGGGGATTCCGCTTTCTGCTAAAACGGGGACGGCATCCATCACGGTGGGTGATCGAAAAATCCCGTATGCGATTGCCGCCAAACGCTACGCCGAGCAGCGTTTAACCGTTGCGCCCAAGCATGTCGATTTGTCACCGGACGATTTGGCACGCTATGAACGCGAACGCGCCCACCTCAAGACGGTCATGGCAACCTTTACCCCGCCAGACCGTAGCCGTACCCAGTGGCGGATGCAGGCTCCGGTGGAAGGGCGGCGTTCCGATTCATTCGGAATGCGCCGTATTTTCAACGGGCAGTCACGCAATCCACACAGCGGGATGGATATTGCCGCCGCCACCGGAACACCGATTCTTGCGCCGATGGATGGCGTGGTGATCGACACGGGTGATTATTTCTTCAACGGCAATACGGTGTGGCTGGATCATGGAGGAGGTTTACTCAGCATGGTGTGCCATTTGAGCAGCATTGCCGTGCAAGCCGGTGACCGTGTCCGCACGGGCGATGGGCTGGGTGCAGTGGGCGCGACGGGTCGCGCGACGGGCCCACATCTGCATTGGAGTGTGCTACTCAACCGCGCGATGGTTGATCCAGCTTTGTTTTTGTGATTTCCGCAATACGCTGAATCAAGGGCGCACTGGCGGTGGAGCATTTGGAACAGAGATGCGGGTAGCCTGAAAGGTGTTGCCACTCACCGTACCCATCACCTCCACATACCGACCGTCGCGCAAATCGGCTGGCGTTCCTTCACCCCATTGCGCACGGCTAGCGTTGATATGAATACCACGCAATGTGAACGATGAAAGATCAACCCACGCGCTAACAGTGCCGTGTAGCTCTTGAATGCGTCCACCTTGTGGCGTGGTTTCGATGGTGTTGGCCACCAATTTGCCCGTTTGTTGATTGACGGAGCCGTTGATGGTGATGTACGTTCCAGTACGCAGTTGCGGGCGTATTGCGTCCAATGCAGTGCTGGAGGTATCAATGGGGACACCTTGCACCATCACGACTCCGTTTTCTCCAATTTGAACCAAACCGCTGAGGCGCAATTTATCGGTAGCGAGTGCGCTGGAGCCTAGATTGCGCGTAGCCTGCACCTGCCAAGGTGCTGAATGGGGGTCTTTTTCTTGCTCCCAAGGAACTACTGTCGTGATCAGCGCACCAGTTGTTTCCTTGGTGGGGAAGGCACGTCCTGCCAGCATCGGTTGATTTTCGCTGCCACGCAATGTGCCTGTAATGCGGGCGGATAGCGTGTTCGCAGGGTCTAATTTTTCGATACGGCTGGCACGGATCAAGTCGCGCGATGAATCCTGTGGATCGGTTTGCAGTACGCCATAAATTTGTACCCGATCTTCGACCTTCATATCTTCCAAGCGGGGGTAACCTGCAAGCACCGTCACCGGGCCTTGTGTGGGATCGGTGTTCAACTGTACTTTTTGACCCCATACGGTGATTTGTTTTTCGTACTGCGCAATGGCGCTAACCGTTCCGACCAGTTGCGAATCAATCCGCACACGCACCAGCGTACCTTGGGCATTTAATTCCAGCAAAGCATATTGCCCTACTTGCAAATCCGATACTTGGATGGCTTCTGTTTTCGAGAGGTCACTAGACCCTTGTTCCAAGACCGCTTGACTTTCATCGTAACGAACGCCGTCGATGTAAATACTGCCCAGACCGGTAATTGTGCCGGAGACAAAACCGGTTCCCCCCGTCCCGACCCCGATCCCGCTCGCACTGAGCCAATCGGATGATCCGCCACAGCTCATGAGTAGGAGGGTCATCAAAAGGGGAAAAATGCGTGCAAACAAGCGGTGGAAAATCATGAATGAACCTTTTTTATTCCAATGATTCCGATGATTCCAAGCGACCATCGTGAAAATAAGCACCCAAGCGCACCAAGCGCGTACCCTTGCCCTCATCTTGGACATACAGGTGGCTGGCTTCTTGGAGAAATTCTTTGAGCATATCTGCCCACAATGTACGTGAAAGCTGCGCCAAAGCGTGGGCGGAGGCTTCGGTCAAGCCGCCTGCATAGGCGGCTTGTTCTAATTGCTTGGTTTCAGGAGCAGCATTCAGGTTTTGGGTAGCCGTTTCGATGTGCGCAGCCAAATTAGCGACCCACAGTTCTAGCATTTGTGTCCAATCGCTATGGGGAACAAAACCTGTTTGGTGCAGAACAACGCATTCTTGTCCCTGTGCATCGGGTTCCAATTGTGCCAAGCCTAGCCGAATGAGTTCATTCAATACCGATAGCGGATGCACATCTTGATTCACACTTCGAGCCAGTGTTTCAAAGGATAGGGCATTTTTATCGGATGCCATGCGTGGCAGCGGTAGTGCAGTGCCATCTTCATGTTGATACAGGGGGTCGCTAATCCAGCGTGCATACACCTCATTGGGGATGCTGCGTTTGGTCATTTTGGGGGAAGGCATCGGATTTTGCCGCCACGCATTGATGTCTTTGCGGTGGATGCCCGTGCGTAAACTCAGGGCAGAGTCGGTATCTTTTTCTCCGCGCTCCTGTACTTGTGCGAGTGCTTGTTCAATAAACGATGATTTGATTTGGGCAATAAAGCTTTGATAGCCTATGCCCTCATCAATGAGTAAGCGCACCAAGGGCAACATGACGCTGCGGATTGCGTCCAGCACTTGGGTTTGGCGTTCAATGGCTTCCATGGGGAGGTTGAAATAATGGCATCAGCATGAGTGTATCTGCGTCCCAACCATTCCCCCGGAATTCCTACAGTGTGCTGGCAAAACTATCGGTTTGTGCCAGTACACCGACCAAATCGACCACAGTGCCGCTACCGGATGCCACGGCGGTGTAAACGCCATCGGCATTGCCGTCGCGGAAAATTTCATAGTGCGAAAGTCCAGTCGTCGAAGCGGTATGGGTTTCGATCAACAGTCCGTTGCTCACAGTCCAAGTCGTATTGCTTGGTACGACGGTGCTGGACAGCAGAACATTCGTTGTGCCATCCCAGTGGGTGTGAGAAACATCGGTCACCACGCCATTGCTGACGGTAGCCGATACCGTTTTTGCCATCGAAAATCCCAGTGCATTGACGGTGTTGGACGCAGCTGTAGCCACTTTAGAGGTTGCCACGACCTGGTATAGGCCATCTGCATCGGTGTCGCTGAAACGAATGACTTCGGATGCGTTGGTCAGTGTGCGGGTGGATACCACATCGGTACCGCTAACGCTGTACGTCACACCGGTATTCAATGGCAAGGCAACCGTAGTTCCAGAGGGCAGAGCAACACTGGCAGCACTGACGGTAGTTCCGTCGGTGGTGAAGCTGAATACGTCACCCAACCCTGCCAAGCCATGACCCGAAAGACCGCCACGGCCATGACCGCCTACACCCAATCCACCATCCATACCTTTAGACATTTTCGACATTTCATTCTCCTTAAAAAAAGATAAAGCCACTTCATGCCGCTACCGCGTGACCCATAAAAGAGGCGTGCAACGGCATAAATGTGACTTTATCACATTTTTAAGAGGCGGGATAAGAAATGTGATTTTTTCACATAAATTATGACGATAGAACTTCGCGTGCAGCTTGCAGGGTGGCGGCGATGTCTTCATCGCTGTGGGCTGCACTCACAAATCCGGCCTCGTACAGGGCGGGAGCCAAGTAAACGCCCCTTTCCAACATGCCGTGGAAGAAGGCATTGAAGCGTTTGCTGTCGGTCGTCATGACCTTGGCGTAGTTTTGCGGCAGCGCATCGAAGAAGAAGAAACCAAACATCCCACCCTCGCTATCTACACTGAAGGGTACGCCCGCTTCGTCGGCAATGCCTTTTAAGCCAGCCATGAGTTTTTGGGTTTTTGCACCCAAGGCTTCGTAGAAACCGTCTTTACTGATTTCATGCAGCGTTGCCAGACCGCAAGCGGTGGCAATCGGGTTACCCGATAGCGTTCCGGCTTGATAGACGGGGCCGAGGGGGGCGAGGTGTTCCATGATCGCGCGTTTGCCGCCGAATGCTGCCAAGGGCATACCACCACCAATCACTTTGCCCATGACGGTGATGTCGGGTTCAAAATTCGGCAACACCGAGGCGAGTGCTTTGGCGTAGATGCTTTGGGCGCTACCGAGTGCCACGCGGAAGCCAGTCATCACCTCATCAAAAATAAACAACGCGCCGTATTGGGTACACAGTTCGCGGCAACGCTGCATAAAGGGCAGGGAGGCGCGGACAAAATTCATGTTTCCGGCAATGGGTTCGATGATGATGCAAGCCAAATCTTTGCCGTGTAGGGCAAAGGCTTCTTCCAGTTGGGGGATATTGTTGTACTCCAACACCAAGGTGTGTTGAACGACTTCGGGCGGTACGCCTGCGCTGGTGGGGTTGCCGAAGGTTGCCAGACCCGACCCCGCTTTGACCAAGAGTGAATCGGCATGACCGTGGTAGCAGCCCTCAAATTTCAAAAATTTGTTACGCCCTGTAACGCCACGCGCCAAACGAATCGCGCTCATTCCCGCTTCAGTACCACTGCTTACGAGGCGTACCATATCCATAGAGGGAACCAAGCGTAAAATTGCTTCTGCTAATTCCACTTCGCGTTCTGTGGGAGCGCCAAAGGAAAAACCTTGGTGGATCGCGTTTTGCACGGCTTCCACCACCGCCGGATGACCGTGACCCAAAATCATAGGCCCCCAAGAGCCGATATAGTCGATGTGGCGCTTGCCATTGGCATCCCAAAAATGGGAACCTTGCGCTTTGGCAACGAAACGGGGTGTGCCGCCGACGGCTCGAAAAGCACGCACGGGGGAATTGACACCCCCCGGAATCACTTTTTGGGCGCGTTGAAAAAGGTTTAAATTGTGATCGCTAGTAGGATTCATGGAAAGTTAATGGAGATAGCGTGGAGGATAGGGGGGTGATTGAATTGTTTGAGGCAAGCGTGCTTTTAGCGTGTTTGCTTCTATACAATCATCGCATTGTATTTTTTAATGGAATTCTGCTGGACTCCATTGAAAAATTCGGCAACGGAGGAACAACGAATGGTGTGTTTCCCGTTTTATCGACTACATAGGATCAGGAGTAACACCTTTTGAGTACCGCTGCAACCAAGGTCAGAGTTTTGGTCATAGACGACAGCAACACTATCCGCCGTAGTGCCGAAATCTTTCTCAAACAAGGTGGGCATGAAGTAATGCTAGCGGAGGATGGGTTTGATGCGTTGGCAAAGGTGAATGACTATCGACCACAGCTTATTTTTTGCGATATTTTGATGCCTCGCTTGGATGGGTATCAGACATGTGCCATCATCAAGCGCAATGAACAGTTCACTAATGTGCCTGTTGTGATGCTGTCTTCCAAAGATGGTGTTTTCGACAAAGCGCGTGGCCGGATGGCTGGGGCACAAGATTACCTGACAAAGCCTTTTACGAAAGATCAATTACTTCAGGCTGTTCAACAATTTGGAGCTACCACACAAGGAGCAAATGAATGACTATTCAAAAAGTGTTAATCGTTGACGATTCCAAAACAGAAACCATGTTTTTGACGGACATTTTGCAAAAAAATGGTTATGTCGTCAGCTCGGCTGAAAATGCCGAGGAAGCGTTCAAACGCTTGGAAGAGCAGAAACCCGATCTCATTTTGATGGATGTGGTGATGCCCGGCCAGAATGGTTTTCAATTGACGCGTGCGATCAACCGTACACCTGAATATGCGGATATTCCGATCGTCATGTGTACCAGTAAGAATCAAGAAACAGACCGTGTATGGGGAATACGCCAAGGTGCGCGTGACTACATCACCAAGCCTGTGGATTCTTCTGAGTTGTTCGCAAAAATCAAGGCACTAGGTTAATACTTTTCTAACTCATGGCCAATCGCGAAGCACTCCGAGAACTCCAGAGCCGACTAGCGGGTCGACTACAGACTGCACACACACAGGGTACCTCTGTGGCGTGGTTGGCGGTGCGTGTCGGTGGGAACAATTTGCTGTTCCCATTGGGACAATCTGGGGAAATTGTCCCTTTAGGTACACCACAATCCGTTCCCTATGTTCGCACCTGGTTTCGCGGGATTTCGAATATTCGGGGCGGTTTGTATGGTGTTGTTGATTTAGCGGCCTTTCTGAAAGAAAGTCTGGGTGGTGACTGGACATCGTCTAATATGCACGAGCATAGTGTTATCACCCTGAATGCTTCTCTGGAGGTAAATTGTGCACTGGAAGTGGATTCATTGTTGGGATTGCGCGGTGCCGATGCCTTCACCTCCACTTCTCCTGCCGATCCGGGTGCCCCGGCCTATTTGGGTAACCAGTTTTTAGATACTGCTGGTGTGCAGTGGCAGGAGATTGATTTACGTATCTTGTCACAAACCCCTCAATTTTTGAGTATCAGCGCTTAGACCATCGTAAGGTTTGACCATGTCCATCGTCGATAAAATTAAAAACGCTTTTAGAAAAAAGCAACCAGAATCTGAACTTGATTCACGACTTAGCCTTGCTATGCCCGATGATTCATCCAACCTCATGGATGAGACGCTCCATGTGGGTGGATCTGCTGCCGTTGCTGGTAACGGTAATGCGAATAACAACGGTGACATGAACGATCATGATCCCGATAACGTGCTTATCGGTGATGCCGATGAAAACAAGCCCACCGCTGACGATTTGATCCATATCCCCGTTTTGGGCGAGCGTTCGGTTGCACAGCAGCAACGGCTCTTGTTCTCCCTGCTGGGTGGTGTGTTGGTCGTCTTGGGTGGTGTGACTGCCTATGCGCTGTACCAATCGGAAAAAGTGGCGAAGCAGTTGGGAACTTCCAGTGAGGTATTGATTCAATCACAACGCTTGGCGAAATCGGTTTCTCAGGCAGTGATTGGCAATCCACAAGCGTTTCAGGACGTGATGGAAAGTCAGGGGCTGGTCGTTACGGCGGCACGCGGGTTGCGTGATGGTAGCGATTCGGTACGTCCTTTGGATGGTGATTTGGTCGCAGCGTTGGACAAAGTAATGCCCATGGTGGAGCGAGCCGAGTCCAATGCCAAAACGGTGTTGAACCAAAAAGCGATTTTGACGCAAATCAATACGGCGTTGCGCTACATCAACCGCTACTCCTCGGATATGTTGGAAGTGTCGGAAGCTATTTTGGCAACGAAATTGCAACAAGGCGCTGCAACCCCAGAGGTTTCTGCGGTGGGTCAGCTAGTGATGTTGACACAGCGTATCGGTAAATCTTCCAATGAATTTATTACGACAGAAGGTGTTAGCCCTGAGGCGGCTTTCTTGTTGGGTAAAGATTTGAATTCGTTTAAGACGATTGCAGAAGGTTTGTTGCAGGGTAATCAAGATTTGCATTTGACTCCCCCTCGTGATCAAATCTCAATCGATCAACTGAATAAGTTGCTTCAACTTTACGAAAGCACCCGTATTCAAGCCAGTTCGATTCTGACCAATATCAATGGTTTGGTGGCAGCGCGTAAAGCACAGGATGTCATCATTGCAGATAGCGAACCCTTGCGTTTTGATTTCCAAGCGATTCAACATCAGTTGGAAGAGTCCAGCGGTATTGATGGTTTGACTTTGTTGGCCTTGGTATTGCTTTCAGGTCTTGCCTTGGCTTGTGCTGCTGGTTTGTCGTACATTCAAGTTTTGGATAGCCGTCGCCGTCAAAAAGTAGCGGAAGAGCAGCGTATGGCTGCGGAACGTCAAGAGCGTGAAGCCAAGCGTATCAACGATGCCAACCAAGCTGCGATTTTGCGTTTGATGAATGAATTGCAAACGGTGGCGGAAGGTGACTTGACACAAGAAGCGACCGTGACCGAAGACATTACGGGCGCGATTGCGGACTCGGTGAACTATACGGTGGAAGAATTGCGTTCGCTCGTTTCCAACGTACAAAACACCGCTACCCGCGTGGCACAGACCACCGCAGATGTGGATGCTACATCGACCGAATTGCTTGCTGCGTCTAATGAACAACTGCACGAAATTCGTGAAACAGGTCGCTCGGTAGTGGATATGGCGGCTCGTATTAATGATGTATCGGTACAAGCGCAGGAATCTGCGGATGTGGCGCGTCAATCGCTGCGTGCTGCGGAATCGGGTTTGAGTGCGGTACAAGATGCCATCGGTGGTATGAATGCTATCCGCGATCAAATTCAGGAAACGTCCAAGCGTATTAAGCGTTTGGGTGAATCTTCGCAAGAGATTGGGGAGATTACCGAGCTGATTTCTGACATTACCGAACAAACCAACGTGTTGGCTTTGAATGCAGCGATTCAGGCGGCTTCTGCGGGTGAAGCAGGACGCGGATTCTCGGTGGTAGCTGAAGAGGTGCAACGTCTGGCAGAACGTTCTGCGGATGCGACACGTCAGATTGCTGCACTGGTGAAAGCGATTCAAACCGATACGCAAGACGCGATTGGTGCGATGGAACGTTCTACCCAGGGTGTGGTGGAAGGTGCTAAATTGTCCGATAACGCGGGTACTGCGCTGACGGATATTGATCGGGTATCGCGTAAAGTGGCTGACCTGATTGAGCAAATTTCCAATGCGGCCTCTAAGGAAGCGGCATTGGCCAATGTGGTCGCGGAAAACATCCAGCACATTTTTGCGGTGACGGAACAAACGGGAGAGGGTACACGCCTGACGGCTTCTCAAGTACGCGAGTTGTCGCGTATGGCAGAAGAATTGCGTCAATCGGTTGCACGCTTCAAGATTGTTTGATAACTAGAAAAGAGACCCAGGAGAGTCCATACCCATGGCATCGAACTCAGCCGATTCTGGCAACAATGAACTAGCGGCTGGTGACCTTGGCCCATTGGCTTGGGTGTTAGAGGAGCTGCGCAAGTCTTTGGATGGTGCAAGCAAGGCATTGCGGCGCTTTGTCCGTGATGCCGAGGCAGCCAGAGGTTCTAACCTTGCCGAAGTAGATGCAAGCCATCTGCGTATCGCACGCCAGCAGCTGCATCAGGCGGTTGGCGCGTTGGAAATGGTGGGGCTTGCAGCACCTGCCAAGATGCTCAGAGTGATGGAGGCGTTGGCACAAAAGTTTGTGCAGCGCCCCGATTTGTGCAGCGAGGTAGCCGCTACCTGTATGGAGCGTGCTAGCTCTGCATTGACCGAGTATCTGGAAGGGGTTCTCAAGCGCAAGACAGGATCGTCGGTTGCACTCTTTCCCCAATACAAGGCGGTTGCCGAGTTGGTGGGCGGGGAGCAACCCCATCCCGCTGATTTGTGGGCTATTGAATGGCGCTGGCGCGGTGTGAAGCCTCCAGCCGGAATGGCGGCACTTGCTTACAGCTCTCCCGGTGTGAAAGAACAAATGGAGCAAGCATTGCTTGCTGTCATGCGCTCTGGTGATGTGGAGGCTGCCGTACACATGCGGGTTCAGTGCATGGGTTTAGCTGCGGGGCAAGCGAGTCTTGAGGTGCGTACATTTTGGATGATCTGCGCGGCTTTCTTTGAAAGTGTTGCGCTCGGGTTGATTCCGATAGATGTATATACCAAGCGCGCAGCCTCGAAAATATTGCGCCAATTTGCGACGCTCATTGCGAATAATACGGGCGTATCGGAGAGTCTTGCGCGTGAGTTGTTATTCTTCTGCTCCCTTTCTGTCCCGACACAAAGTAAGCCTGCACCGGTCTTGAGTGCAGTGCGTGCAGCGTATGGCTTGGCGCACAGCAAATTCATCAATTATGAAGTTGAGCAGTTTGGACGCTTTGATCCAGCAGCCTTGGTTCTGGCACGTAAACGCATTGCCGCAGCAGCTGAGACGTGGGCCGCTCTGGCGGGTGGAGATGTCAATCGCTTGAAACCAGCGTTGGAGCAATTTACCGCAGTCGCTGATTCCGTCATCAAATTGCATTCAGAAAACCGTCCATTGGCGCGTGCATTGGTGCATGTGATTGATGTTTCGGTACGATCGGGTAAAGCTCCATCGGCTTCGGTGGCGATGGAAATTGCAACGGCAATTTTGTATCTTGAAGCTACTTACGATGATTTAGACCCAGCCGATACCACGATATCAGAGCGCAGCGAGCGTTTGGCGCAGCGCCTAGAGCATGTTGTGTCCGGTGGTGAATCGGAGCCGCTCGAAATTTGGATGGAAGAGCTGTACCGCCGTGTGAGTGACCGCCAAACCATGGGCAGTGTGGTGGATGAGTTGCGGACGGCACTGTCTGAAGTAGAAAAATCATTGGATGAGTTCTTTAGAAGTGCCAATGACAAATCGCTTTTAAGAGAAGTACCAAGCCAACTGGCGCAAATGCGTGGTGTATTCTCAGTTTTGGGATTGGATCAACCCGCATTGGCTGCGCTGCGTATGCGTGCCAGTGTGGAGCAGTTGATGCTGGGTGAATCCAGTACACAAGCACCACGCCCCGGACTGTTTGAGAAATTGGGAAATAGCCTAGGGGCTATGGGATTCCTGATCGACATGCTGAGTTATCAGAGAACCTTGGCGAAAAAACTGTTTGTTTATGACGAGGAACTTGGTGAATTCAAACCCCTGATGGGGCGGCAACGGGTGGAAGTTGCACCCGAAGAAGAAGTGCAAGTTATTGAAGAAATATCCCAGCCCTCTGTGGTTGAAACTCCCGAATTGGCGATACCAGAGCCAGAACCAGAGCCCGAAATGGAAGAAGATGAAGATACCGCCGAGCTGATTGATATTTTTCTCGAAGAAGCGCGTGAGGTGGTGGAAAATGGCTTGGCCGCAGTCAAGGTACTGGAGCGTGATCCATCCAACATCGCAGAACAAACCACGCTACGCCGTGCTTACCATACCCTGAAGGGCAGTTCCCGCATGGTGGGACTGACAGAGTTCGGTGAGGCCGGTTGGTCGTTTGAGCAATTGTTCAATAGCTGGTTGGCAGAGCATCGCCCTGCTACCAAAGAGTTATCAGAGTTGGCAAAAACATCCATGGTGGCCTTTGGTCAATGGGTTGAAGATATTGCCGCTAAAAAACGTACACCGTGGAGTGCGCAGGCTTTCCGAGATTCTGCGGATGCTATGCGCCTGAGTGGTCAGTTTGTACCTTTGCGTACACCGGGTGCTGAACCTGTTGTGAATGTGGTACCTCCCCCTCCCCCTCCAGTGGCTCGGATTGAGGTTGCTCCTGTGGTGGAGCCGGTTGTACCCGTGATCGTGCCAGTAGTGGAGTCTGTAGAATTGCATGAGTTTGATTTTGTTGATTTCAAATTGACAGACTCGCCTCCACAAGAGATTCCACCTCTTACAGAGGTAGCGATCGCTCCCCAGCCTGCACCTGAGCCAGAACCTACGCCAGAACCAGAGCCTGCGATCGTAGATATTGCGGTTGATGCGGTTGATGTCACGGATGGATTAGAAGAAGATGAAGATCTTCAGGTGAAGCGCATCGGTGATTTGGAATTGAGTACGCCCCTCTACCATGTGTATTTGGAAGAGGCAGAAGGTCGTTCCCGTAATCTGCAAAAAGAATTGCAGCAATGGGTCGTGAAATTGCCGCAGCAAATTTCCGATACACCCGTTATTTTGGCGCATTCGTTGGCGGGTAGTTCGGCAACGGTGGGGTTCATGTCGCTTGCTGATGTGGCACGCCATTTGGAACATGCTTTGCTGCACATGCAGTTGCAAAAACAATGCCGTTTGGATCATGCGCAGGTTTTTGCGCGTGCCGCAGATGAGATTTGTCGCTTGTTGGATCGGTTCGCTGCGGGCTTTTTGGATACTGCCGAAACGACGGTTTTGCAGGACTTGGAATACATCATTCACACCGAATGTGCAACCACACCGCTTCCTGAGTCAGATCATGTGGATGATGATGCTGATATGCCGATAGAGCATATTGATACGGATGCCCATTTTGATGTGTTCGATGAAATCAGTGACGTAACGACCGACGAAACTATCGGGCATGTTGAAGAGGTATCCATTTCGTTAGATGCTTTGAATGCGTTAGAAGAATTTGAAGCACTGAATGACAACACCACGAAACCCACAATAGAAGCCGCGACACCCGTTGCTACTATGCCCGATTGGAATCTGGATTCCGCGATTGCACCGGAGTTTGAACCAGAATCCGAATTTGCGGTATCACCGCTGTCGGTTTCTATTGCGATGGCTACGGCGGCGGCTACAGCGGCAGCACCTTTGATGCCCATGACGGCAGCTCCGCTCCGAGTTGTTTGCGCACCGCAGGAACACGAAATTGATGCCGTCGATCAACTGGACGATGATTTACTGGCCATTTTTGAAGAAGAAGCGGGTGAATTACTCCCCACTTTGGGTGCGGCCTTGCGCAAGTGGGTTGATGACCCCAGCGATAACCATTCGCGTACCGAGGTGCTGCACGTCTTGCATACGCTGAAAGGTAGTGCGCGTTTGACGGGCGCGATGCGTCTGGGTGAAATGGCGCACCGCATGGAGTCCAGCATTGCAGATATGGGTCTGGGCATGTTGCAGTCGATTCAAATTGAGCCGCTGCTTGCACGTTTTGACCAAATTCAGGATACCTTTACGTGCTTGTTTGCACCACCAGCACCCGATGAGATGGGTGACGAGGAGCCATTCCAAGAATCAACGGTGGCCGATGTACCAACGGACGTATTCGCTTCGGTGACAGACGCTGTGTCGTCGCAACAGCCAGTCGTTTCGACTGCCGTCACCGTTGCGCCTGCACGCAATACAGCGCGGGTGCAGGCGGCTAATTTGATTCGCCAATCGGGCAGTCAAACGGTGCGTGTACGCTCTGGCTTGTTGGATCGTTTGGTCAATCAAGCGGGTGAGGTCATGATTGCGCGGGCGCGTTTGGAAGTCCATGTCGGTCAATTACGCTCGTCTTTGCGTGATTTGAATACCAACTTGGAGCGTTTACGCTACCAATTGCGTGACATCGAATTGCAATCCGAATCGCAAATGCAGTCGCGTATCGCCCAAACCAAGGATACCAGCCAAAGCTTTGACCCCTTGGAATTTGACCGTTTCACCCGCGTGCAAGAATTGACACGGATGATGGCAGAGTCCGTGCATGACGTGGCAACCGTGCAACGTAGCCTGCAAAAAACCATTGAAGGCGCGGAAGATGATCTGATTGCCCAAGGTCGTCAGGCGCGTGAGTTGCAACGTGATTTGTTGCGCACCCGCATGGTTGAATTTGAAAGCATCGCCGAACGTTTGTACGGCGTGGTGCGTCAATCGTCCAAAGAGACTGGAAAACAGGTCAAACTCGATATTTCCGGTGGAACGATCGAGATGGATCGCGGTATGCTGGAGCGCATGGCGACGGTGTTTGAACACATCCTACGTAATTCGGTCAGCCACGGTATTGAGAGTTTGGAACAGCGTGTGAGCCGAGGTAAGCACGCGATTGGTACGGTCAGCATCCACGTTAGCCAAGAGCGTAACGACATTTGGATCATGTTCCATGACGATGGCGGCGGCTTGCACTTGGAAAAAATCCGCGCCAAAGCCATTGCCAATGGGGTGATTCGTGCCGATGAAGTGTTAAGCGAAGGTGAAGCCGCTAATCTCATCTTCCGTCCGGGTTTTTCGACCGCTGAGCAAGTCACGGAACTGTCGGGTCGTGGTGTGGGAATGGACATTGTGCGTACCGAGGTCAATGCCTTGGGTGGTCGCATCGAAACCACTACCGAACTCGGTAAAGGCACTACCTTCAAAATCGTATTGCCATTGACCACTGCGGTGACGCAGGTGGTAATGTTGCGCATGGGTGATATGTCTATCGGTGTTCCAGCCGGATTGATTGACCGTATTTTGCGTGTACCCGAACAATCACTGCTGCAAGCTTACGAGCAAGGTGGTTTTGTGGAAGGGGAAGAAACATTACCCTTCTTCTGGGCGGGTGCGTTGCTGCAAGTGTCGCATCAAAGTGCTGAGACTGTCGGTAAAACCCGATCGGTATTGGTGTTCCGCAGTGCGGGTCAGCGTATCGCCTTGCATGTGGATGAGGTTCTGGGTAACCAAGAGGTCGTGGTGAAGAATATGGGGCCACAGTTGTCCCAGCTTCCCGGCTTGGCGGGCATTTCGGTTCTGCCATCCGGTGCGGTTTCGTTGATTTACAACCCCGTGGCCTTGGCAGCGGTGTACGGCAATCTGGCGAAAGAAACCAGCCGTTTGGCTGTCAAGCAAAAAGGCCTTGCCAGCGCACCGGTCAAAACGGCTACCAAATCGGGCAGCGACAATCCAATCCCACTTATTTTGGTGGTGGACGATTCGATTACGGTGCGCCGTGTTACCCAGCGTTTGCTCAAGCGCGAAGGTTATCGGGTCGCATTGGCAACCGATGGTTTCAATGCGCTGGAAAAATTGCAGGAAGAAAAACCGACCTTGGTACTCTCCGACATCGAGATGCCACGCATGGACGGTTTCGATTTAGCACGCAATATCCGCTCCGATCCAAACCTGCGCGATTTGCCGATCATCATGATTACCTCGCGTATTGCGACCAAGCACAAGGAACATGCGCAAGATTTGGGCGTGGATCACTACCTCGGCAAGCCGTACTCGGAAGATGAGTTGTTGCGTCTGATTCGCAGCTACTGCACCGAAAAGGCGGCATCCTGACGATGAACCCCGACCAGTGCAGTACCTTCTTGGCGATTGATTTTGGAATCAAACGCCTCGGTATTGCAGTGGGAAACCGCCTGTTCGGTACTGCACAGGCGGTGGGTTCGGTCAAGGCTGAGGGTAAGGCGCGTTTTGATGCGATTGCCCCCTACATCAAAGAATGGCAACCCGATGGTTTGGTGATTGGTGTACCCTATCACCCCGATGGGGCTGCCCATGAAAATACCTTGCTGGCACAAAAATTCGGTCGTCAAATGCGGGGACGCTTTGGCCTGCCCGTGTTTGAGGTAGATGAACGCTACAGCACGACCGAAGCCCTCTCCTACGGCGCAAAAGACGCGGATGCTGCATCTGCGTGCATTATTTTGGAACAATTTCTGTATTCTCTATGCTCTACAAGCGCAACCCCCAACTGAATCGACATGGGGAACTGGTGCATTTGCTCTCCACTGAAGGATTGCCAAAAGACATCATCACCCACATCCTCGACACCGCTGCGAATTTCATCTCGGTCAATGACCGCGAGGTGAAAAAAGTTCCCTTGTTGCACGGTAAAAGCGTGTTCAATCTCTTTTTTGAGAATTCAACCCGCACCCGCACGACCTTTGAAATCGCGGCTACTCGCCTTTCTGCGGACGTTATCAATTTGGATATTTCGCGTTCGAGTGCCTCTAAAGGTGAATCGTTGTTGGATACGATTGCCAATTTGAGCGCAATGGCCGCCGATATGTTCGTGGTGCGCCACAGCGAATCGGGCGCACCGTATTTGATCGCCCAACACGTTGCGCCCCATGTCCACGTTATCAATGCGGGCGACGGTCGCCACGCCCACCCCACACAGGGGTTGCTGGATATGTTCACGATTCGGCATTACAAAAAAGATTTTGCCAATCTCACGGTGGCGATTGTGGGCGATGTGCTGCATTCACGCGTGGCACGTTCCGATATTCACGCGCTGACCACGCTGGGCTGTGCCGAAGTGCGGGTGGTGGGGCCGAAAACACTGATTCCATCCGACTTATCCCACATGGGTGTGCGCGTTTGCCATACCTTGGAAGAAGGGATTAAAGATTGCGATGTCATCATCATGCTGCGCCTGCAAAATGAACGCATGAGCGGTGCATTGTTGCCATCGGTGCAAGAATTTTTCAAGAGCTACGGTTTGACACCGGAAAAACTGCAACTTGCTAAACCCGATGCCATTGTGATGCACCCGGGGCCTATCAATCGCGGGGTCGAGATTGATTCGGCAGTGGTGGATGGCGTACAAAGTGTGATTCTGCCGCAGGTGACGTTTGGTATCGCCGTGCGCATGGCGGTGATGAGCATTGTGGCGGGCAATAACGCCGATAACCGGAGGGTAGCTTAATGAAAACAGCAATGAAGACCCTCATTCAGGGTGGGCGTGTCATTGATCCGGCTACAGGTTTTGATGCGATTACCGATGTAGCCCTTGCCGATGGTGTGGTGGTAGCTATCGGAAACAGAACCGATTTCACACCCGACCAAACGATAGATGCCACTGGCTGCATCGTGATGCCCGGTTTGATTGATTTGGCGGTGCGTTTGCGCGAACCCGGACATGAACACGCGGGTATGTTGGCATCCGAACTCGCCGCAGCGGTAGCCGGTGGTGTGACGCGCGTGGTGTGTCCACCGGATACCGATCCGGTGCTGGATGAGGCCGGTTTGGTGGAAATGTTGCGCTACCGTGCCGACCGCCTCCAGCTCGCGGGGGTGTATCCACTCGGTGCGCTGACCCGTAATCTGGAAGGCGAAGTGCTGACGGAGATGTTGCACCTCACGCAGGCGGGCTGCATCGGTTTTGGTCAGGCGGAAGTCGCGTTAGCCGATACGCAAGTCATGCAACGTGCTTTGCAATACGCCAGCACTTTTAATTACACGGTGTGGTTGCGTCCGCAGGAAAAATACCTCGGTAAAGGTGTGGCAGCGAGTGGCCCTTTGGCGATGCGCATGGGCTTGAGCGGTGTTCCCGTTGCCGCTGAAACCATCGCCCTGCATACGATTTTTGAACTGGTGCGTTCGACCCGTGCGCGGGTGCATCTGTGCCGCTTGAGTAGTGCAGCGGGTGTGGCGCTGGTGCGTCAGGCGAAGCAAGAAGGTTTGCCGATTACCTGTGATGTCAGCATCAATTCCCTGCATTTAACCGATGTGGATATGGGGTATTTCGATAGCCGTATGCGCCTGAATCCCCCACTGCGCCAGCAGCACGACCGCGATGCCTTGCGTGCAGCGTTGGCAGACGGCACGATTGACGCGCTGGTTTCTGACCATACGCCCGTTGATGACGATGCCAAAGCACTCCCCTTCGCGCAAAGCGAACCCGGGGCAACGGGGCTGGAATTGTTGCTAAGCCTCACCTACAAATGGGCGTTGGATCACAACATCCCCTTGGCACAGGCATTGGGAACGATTACCCACCGCGCAGCGGATGTAGTCGGTTCGGCATGGGGTGATGCGGCGGCAATGGTGGGGCGCTTGCAAGTCGGCGCTCCGGCGGATGTGTGCGTATTTGATCCGGCTGCCCATTGGGTGGTGGAATCGTCCGCGCTGCGCAGCCAAGGGCCGCATACGCCCTTCAGTGGCTACGAATTACCAGTGCGGGTACGGGCTACCGTCGTGGGTGGTCATGTGGCGTACCGCGCATGATGTTCGTTGCTCTATGGCGCTTGGTGCGGGTCGGTTTGCAACTGATTGCCGGATTGTGGTTGTGCGGATGGCAGTTTCCGCGCTTGTCTGAATCGGAAAGGCAGCACCGCATCCAGCTCTGGGCGCTGGGGGTGTTGCGGGCGTTGGGAATGGAGCTGCAAGTCAAAGGTCAGCCTGCGCTATCGGGGCCGCTGCTGCTGGTGGCGAACCATATTTCGTGGGCAGATATTGCGATATTGCACGCAGCACGCCATTGCCGTTTTATCTCCAAAGACGCAATCAGCCGCTGGCCGGTGATTGGTAAGCTCGCTCGGGCATCGGGTACGCTGTTCATCACCCGCGAATCACGGCGCGATGCCCTGCGCGTGGTGCATCAAATGGTGGATTGTTTGCGGGCGGGCGAAGTGCTGGCGGTGTTTCCAGAAGGGACAACGGGCGATGGTCATGCGCTCTTGCCCTTTCACGCCAATTTGCTACAAGCCGCCATTACCGCCAATGTGCCGATTCAACCGATTGCCCTGCATTTTGTGGACGGTAAAACGGGTGAAACCAGCTTTTCACCCTGCTACAAGGGGCGCGATACCTTGATGCAATCCCTGTGGCGCACCTTGTGTACCCCGAATTTGAAAGCGATTATTGAATTCGGCACACCCGAATACGCCCAAGGTCGTGATCGCCGTGCGTGGGCAACCGATTTGCAGCAAAAAATCGAAACAATGCGGGGTTGATTCGTTGGGGCGATGCCTTGGTTCACCGTTCACCACGTAGCGGGTTCAAAGGCTTCCGAATTGTGGATTTCCATGCTATCGCCCGACTGCGCCAAAACGTATAAGCCCTTGCTATGGGCATAATCCCGCACTTCATCCGCAATCACCATACCCGCCACCGCACCCAGCACGGTATGGTTTTTGAGCTGCGGAAAATAATGTTTGAAAACAGCAAGGCGCTCAAGGTGTTCATCCACACCGTCTTGGGTGAGCTTGGATTTGCATTCCACCGCAATCAAGGTTTCGGTATTGACCACGAGTAAATCAATTTCAATTCCGAGTTTTCCATCATCCCGAAACCCTTTCATATTGGATGCCACTTGGTGAACGGGCAACCCGCGCTCTTGAAACAACCGCACCACCGCCGGACGCACCATTTCTTGCACAAACTCCCCCAGCCGATTCGCCTGCCCACCCAATTGGCGCGACAATTCTTTCATCCGCTTATCAAAATCAATACGGCTTTTTTCAGCAGCGGCGGCGCGTCTATCTGCTTCGGCGTTGCTTTCTTTCAATCGCCTGTCGAAGTCCATTGAGCTGTTTTGCAGAAATCGCCACATTTCTTCGAGGGTAAGAAGCGGCGCATTGAAATGAGGGGTTGATTCAATCGTGTTCATGGTTTTGGCAGTTTAGCAAAAAGATGAGTGGCACGATGGGGACGTAGATTTAAGGGATGAAAAGGTGTATAGTAGGAGAATTTTTTCTATTGTTCTACACATCAATCACCATTCACAATTAGTTAGCTCTATTAGAGCTGTTTATTTTACAACCTCCCAGACATTTTTTACTAAAAAGGACTAAAAATGAAAAGTTACGCTTTTCCTCTTGTTTTGTTATTTTCAATAATCAGCGCTGGCTGTAGCGATAATAAGCTAGCTTGCAATGATGGCGATGCCAAAACCAAGGTTTTGGATGTTATTCACTCTCATATAGATGGAACAGATGGATTTGATACTCGTATAAAACCCCATCTTGGAAAAAGGTTTATTTCTGATATAACCACATTAGAAGCTAATAAAGAGCTTGGCAGATACAAATGTTCTGCAACATATAGCTTTGAATGGAAAGGAAAAATGAAGACAGAGGATTTTTCATACGATCTAAAATATATTGAAGACAAGAAAACAAGTGAAGCGTTTGTAGATGTTTCCAAGATACGCGGAGCGTATATGAAGGCACTGGTCTTTGGTCAATAATTCCTATAGCACAGCACTTTTCAAAGGTGGAATCGCATAAGTCCCCACCGCGTGCGCTACGGGGTTTTCGTCGCCTTCGGAATACAGGGTTACTTCGCCGACTGCCAGTGTTTTGCCGACTTTGAGCAACTGGCACACGCCCACAATCGCGGCGTGGGCGGAGGGTTTGCGGAGAAAATTGATGGTCAAGCTGGTGGTGACCGTCAGGGGAACGATGCCGATTTCGCCCAAAATGGCAACGTAAAGCGCCGCGTCCGCCACTTCCATCATCACCGGCCCCGAAACCGTTCCGCCCGGGCGCAGTTCGTCGATTCCCACTTCGTGCCGCAGCGTGGCACTACGCCCCCCCACCGCGACGACGCGGCATTTGGTTTGGGGGAATTCGGTGGCTAAAAAGGTGGCGATTTCGGTGGCAGTGGGCATAGTGCGCCCAATTATGCGCCCTTTTCTACATGCCCTTGGCGGGTGTATAAAAAGTCAATAACGGCTTTACGGTAATGCAAATACTGGGGGTTATCCGCCAACTCCACGCGGTTGCGCGGGCGGTCTAGCTCTACGGGCAAAATCTCGCCAATAGTCGCGGCGGGGCCGTTGGTCAGCATCACGATTTTGTCGGATAGCAACACCGCCTCGTCCACATCGTGCGTCACCATCACCACCGTGCTGTGGGTGCGGGCGACGATTTCCAGCAGCTCGTCTTGCAGCTTGGCGCGGGTGAGGGCATCCAATGCACCAAATGGCTCATCCATCAGCAGCACTTTGGGTTCCATCGCCAAGGCGCGGGCGATACCCACACGCTGTTTCATGCCGCCGGAGATTTCACCCGGGCGTTTTTGCGCAGCGGCGGTTAAACCGACCATCGCTAAGGCCGCATCGGTGCGGGCAATGAGCTGCTCTTTTGTTTCCGCTTTAGCGCCCACGCTCTTGAAACTTGCACCAAAAACGCGCTCCACGCCCAAATAGACGTTTTCAAAGCAGGTCAGCCACGGCAATAGCGAATGGTTTTGGAACACCACGGCGCGGTCGGGGCCGGGGCCTGCAATTTCGCGGTTGGCGCACAGCAGGCTACCTTCGGTGGGCATGGTCAAACCCGCGATGAGGTTCAACAGTGTCGATTTACCGCAGCCCGAATGCCCAATCAGCGTGACAAACTCGCCCTTTGCCACATTCAAATTCACATCACGCAGCGCGGGAAATGTGCCCTTCTTGGTTTTGAAGGTTTGCGCGACATTTTCAATTTGGATAAATCGCAGGCTGCTCATGAACGCACCTCCTCATACGTGAACAGGGAAGCGATACGAATCAAAGCGTATTCCAACGCCAGACCCACAAAGCCAATCACAAAAATGGCGACGATGATGTTTTTCACGTTCAAGTTATTCCATTCATCCCACACCCAGAAGCCGATGCCGACTCCACCCGTGAGCATTTCAGCGGCCACAATCACCAGCCACGCCGTACCCACCGCCAACCGCACGCCCGTCAAGGTGTAGGGCAATACGGCGGGGAGCAAGATTTTGGTGAAAATCTTCCATTCAGAAAGCTGTAGCACCCGCGCCACATTCATGTAATCCTGCGGTACGCGCTGCACGCCCACGGCGGTGTTGATAATCATCGGCCAGATGGAACAGATAAAAATCGTCCAAATCGCCGCAGGGTTTGCACCTTTGAACACCAGCAAACCAATCGGCAACCACGCCAGCGGTGAAACCGGACGCAGCAAGCTGATGATGGGGTTGAACATTCGCGCCAGCAATTCAAAGCGCCCAATCGCAAAGCCCGCCGGAATGCCCACAATAGCCGCCAACCCAAAGCCAATGGCTACCCGTTGCAGCGATGCCAACACGTTCCAGCCCACGCCTTGGTCATTGGGGCTGTTGCGGTAAAACGGGTCGCTGAACAGGGTCATGGCCTGTTGGAATGTCTCTACCGGACTGGGAATGCTGCTGGAAGTGCCGATGCTAATCAGCGCCCATAACCCCACCAACACCCCTAAACCGATGACGGGAGGAAAGATTTTTTCCACGTTCAGACTGCTCATACTTTTATGCCTTCACCTTGAAGCCATCGGCGTATTTTTTGGGGTCTTTGCCGTCCCACACCACGCCATCGACCAGCTTGCTGCTGCGCATCACATCCTTCGGCACGCTGACCTTGGCGGCGGTGGCGGCTTGTTTGTAGATGTCGATTTGGTTGATTTGTTTGGCAACGCCCAAATAATCGGGATGGTCTTTCAACAAGCCCCAGCGTTTGTGCTGCGTCAAGAACCACATGCCGTCCGAGAGGTAGGGGAAATTCACCGCACCATCGTTAAAGAATTTCATGTGGTTGGGGTCATCCCATGTTTTGCCCATGCCGTTTTGGTAGCGTCCCAAAATGCGTTGGTTGATCGCATCCACGGTGGTATTCACGTAGGATTTATCGGCAATGGTTTCCGCCATTTTGGTTTTATTGGCGTTGTTGGCATCAATCCATTGTCCGGCTTCGATGATGGCCGCCACCGCAGCGCGGGCGGTGTTAGGGTATTTTTTGACAAATTCAGAAGTCGCGCCCAGCACTTTTTCAGGGTGGTCTTTCCAGACATCTTGCGTCGTGGTGGCAGTTACCCCGATGCCGTCCAAAATCGCGCGGTGATTCCAAGGCTCGCCTACGCAGAATCCATCCATATTACCCACCCGCATATTGGCGACCATTTGGGGTGGCGGTACGGTAATCACTTTGGCATCTTTGGTGGGGTTGATGCCGTGCGCTGCCAGCCAGTAATACAGCCACATCGCATGGGTTCCGGTGGGGAAGGTTTGGGCGAAGGTGTATTCACGCTTTTCCGCTGCCATGAGTTTGGCAAGTCCCGCGCCATCCACCGCACCTTTATCGGCCAGTTTTTTCGAGAGCGAGATGGCCTGACCATTGTGGTTCAGCGTCATCAATACCGCCATGTCTTTTTTCGCACCGCCAATGCCCAAGTGAACGCCGTAAATCAAACCATAAAGGGCATGGGCAAAATCCAATTCACCGTTGGTGAGCTTATCGCGCACGCTCGCCCAGCTTGATTCCTTGCTCAATACGAATTTGACACCGTGTTTTTTATCCAAGCCCAGCACCGAGGCCATGACGACGCTGGCGCAATCGGTCAAGGGGATGAAGCCGATTTTGACTTCGCTCTTTTCTGGTGCATCCGAGCCAGCCGCATAAGCAAGACTACGCAAGGCGGGACTGATTCCTACCGCGCCGACGGCGGCAGTTTGCAAGATAGTGCGACGTGTCATAGGAGTAGTCATCTCAAAAGTTCCTCGATAAATTGAATCAAAAATTCAACCAAAAATTCAACAAAAAGCCACCAACAAAAAAGGCATCCGCACACGTTTCCCTGACACAGCATCGCGTCGAAAAAAACGGGTGAGAACGCCTTTGTCCTAATTTCCTGCACCTTCCGCCGTTGGTTGGTTCAGGGTTTGTACGAGTACAAGCAAACAGTGTGCCAACTAGGTCAAGGTTTTATCCCAGTAGCTCGGCAGCATCCAAAATACGCTGTGCCACATCACGCAGCTTCAGCCCTTTGTCCATTGCCGTTTTGCGCATTTTTTTGAAGGCTTCGTCTTCCGTCAGGGCTTGGCGCTGCATGAGAATGCCTTTGGCGCGGTCAATCACTTTACGATCTTGCAACTGGGTTTGGGCGTGCTGCAAATTGGTGCGTAATGCTTGTTCATGCTCAAAACGTGCCAATGCAATGTCGAAAATAGGGCGAATCCGTTCGGGTGACAGCCCTGCCACCACATACGCCGACACACCCGCCGCGATAGCCGCCCGTGCGGTGGCTTGGTCGCTGTTGTTGGTGAACATCACAATCGGGCGTGGTGCATCGCGCGTGGCGAGTACGACATGCTCCAATGCGTCCCGCGCATCGCTTTCGGCATCGACGACGACCAAATCGGCATGGAGCTGCGCCAACCGTTCCGACAAAAAGGGGTCAGCGGGCAACACAGCAACGGGTTGAATACCGTTTTCGAGTAGCGCAATATGCAGATTGCGCGAACGATCCGCCGGACAGCTTTCCAGCGAATCCGAGCCAGTGGCGATGATGACAATGCGTAGACTTTCTTCCATCGCATCAAACATGCAATTTTTACGCCAGTTTTAGGCGGGTGCT
>ERZ724511.68-NODE-68-length-36527-cov-5.341275_pt1 | contig 36527 bp, 59 predicted proteins | sample MGYA00376044_ERZ724511 | MGnify/ENA primary metagenome ERZ724511 (study PRJEB28724, sample SAMN07190887) | wastewater metagenome | isolation source: effluent of sewage treatment plant in Hong Hong | place: USA: Christiansburg, Virginia | collected 2016-03-01 ...
AACACAAATTTTCCAAATACAAGACCAACTTTCCATTAAGCCTAAAACCCCAATCTTGCCAAACGGCTGTTATGTGATGGCTTTTCGGCACAGTATTAATCAATTAAAACATAAATTATGAAACTAATTTCAATGACCGATTTCGTTTTAGACCAATTTTCAAAACTGGAAAAAACACAAGAAATAAACATTCTTCAATTCAGAAATAATATTGGTAATTATGCCAATTTCCTTAAACAGCCTTTAAAAAAGTGGATGTTCGTTCCCTGTGACTTAGATGACAATATTTTAGAAGAACCCGAGCATTTTAAAGATTGGATAAATTCAGACCATTATTTCAATGCTTCAGAAAGTGTAACTCACGTTTGCAAAGAATATAAAAAAGCAAAAGAACGTGTTTTGTTTAAGAATTGTAAGTTTTTCAAAAATACAGATAGAACTATTGAGGATATGTTGATTTACAATCTGGAATTAATAGATTCAACTTTTAACCGCATTTTTAGTTAAGCTATCACATAACGTCCTGCTAGTACAGCACGGCAGCAGTAAGCAAGCCGTATTGCTTCCGATATGTGAAAATGAAGCCAAGTACAAAAACATAAAACAATTAATCACCAATACTACTGCTGGGTTGTACTAGCTGTTAGTGGCATACCACGTAAAATTTTAAAATTATGGAATTAAAAACTGCAATTGAAATACTAGAATATCATCAAGAATGGAGATTAGGAAAAAGAGAAGATATGATTCACGAACCTAAAAAACTTACCGAAGCATTGGACGTTGCTTTATTGGAATTAAAGAAAAAAAACCCAATATTCTATTGTAAAAACAGAGTATTTGTAGAAAATTATCACGGAAAACACTGTGTTTTTCAATGCATTGAATGTAGAAAAGGCGCACTAAACTTTTAACGGCAATATTGGCGGTTGACACTAACGTTTTGCATCTTCACGCAGTTGCGGACGAGTCAACACAAAAAATAACAAATAAACACTAATTTTTAAATTAAACACTATGTATTCAAACACAAAATTATCCCGCAATTGCTTGAAAATGCTGTTAGCGGTAGTTCTTTTTTCTTTTACTTCTTGTGAAGAAACAAACAAAAATAGAAAAGTAAAATTTGAACAAAAAATAACAGACGCAAGTATTTTAAAAGGGACTAAATATATTGAAACTCAAATATGGATAACCGACTACAAAGACAAACCTTTGACTTTGGAATATTGGGAAACGGTAGAAGTAACAGCATTAAAAATAGAAAGTGTAAAAAAATCTGAAAAACAAAAAGCTATTCCTTTTTACAAGGCTTGTTTGAATTACCGCTAACTCATGGCTACACGCTATAAATTGCGACCTATCCCTCCAAAATGACAAAAAAGGCTGATAAATTAATAATTAAAATAAAGAAAAGATGGAGCAACTACAAACGATTAAAGGTAAAAGCATAACTATTCCTAGAATGGTTAAAAGATATATTGTTTTGTACTATGATTTTTCAGGATGGAAAACCGCAAATAATAATTTAAGTACAACCCCAGAGGATGCGATTCAATCGTTTTTTAATTGGCAAGAATCAATAAAAGATGAACAGTATCGAGCTAAGTATTACAAAGTTTTTGAAATGGAATTAGAAATACCTTTTGTTCCTAAATAACCTTGCCAATCCAAAACTAATCCCTATCTTTGACAATAATTTTGTTTTTAAGTTTGAATTAGCCGTTGAGAAATTAACGGCTTTTTTATTTCGTCTTCAATCGGTGCTTTACCGTTCCAAGTGTTTACTATTTTTTCAACTCTAATATAGTACTGTCCTTTCTTTACGAATTGGTATTGTTTACGAGGTGTGAGTTGGAAGCGCATATTCTTTATGTATTAGTTCAATTGCTTTTACACGCCAAAACCCAGTAACAAAATCACTCTTAATCGGTTTCATATCTTTTTGAATGTTAATCAAACTATTTTCATATTGACGAACTTCAATAAAATTAGGTTGACTTGCGCCTTTTACGTTTGAGATTCTCATTATACAATCGGGGTTTTAATTTTACCAAACAAACCATTAACGAGCGCAATCGGATTAGTTCCTTTTTGCCATTTGTAAGCGATGTAACACGCTAGTATAATCAATAACCACAACCACCACAAATCTAAAATAAACTTGCTCCAACTAAACTGCTCCTTGTAAACTATCTTACTGCTTTCAATCTTATTTACTTCAATCTCATTTGTAACTGAATCAACCACTATTTTAGACACGCTTTTTTCATTTACAACAATAGTATTGTCTTTTCGTTTTCGATGGCTTAAACGAGCGTTTTTGTATCGAGTTACCTTGCCTTGTGCGTTGGTAATTTCAATTGGTTTAGTCGAATCAACCGCTTCAATACAAACCTCATCAGTAACAACATCGAATTTAATCGAAGTGCTATCTGTTTCGGTGCTATCTGTTTTGATTACTTGTGTAGCAATTGCCGTTGAATCAGTTTTAGTTTGCTCTTTGTTTACTGTCTTTGCTCCGCACGAAATTAGTAGTAGGGATAGGAGTAGGGTTGTTAGTTTTTTCATAATTTAAGATTTAAAACGGGTCTACAAACAAAACATTTATATTTTTCCGAGTGCGTAACATTACATTGCCACCGTTTGAATCATTACCTACTGCCGTGTTTCCCTCGATGCTTTCAAAGGTTTTACCGACTTCAATCCATCTTACAAAGATACCCGTGTGGTCAAAACGCCCATCGCCATTCCAATCAAAGAAAACAATGTTCCCTGCTACTGGGTTGGTAGTTACTCGGTTGTTTTTACGGAAATACGCTACTGCGGTTTGGCAACCAGCGAAGCCGTTGAAGGCAAAACCAATTTTAGGTAAAGGCGCACCCGCTTGAACATAGCACCACGAAACGAATAAACCGCACCACGGCACTCCGTTATATTTTGCCCAAAGTCCGTACTTTGTTTTGTTACTATTAATTGGCGTTTCTCCTTGCCCTATTTCTCTAGTTGCTATTTCTACTACTTTACTCATTTCGTCTGTTTTTTATGGTTGTCAAAATCTAATTTCAATTTAGAATATAGTTTCTGCAATTCCTCATACTTTTCCAATAATTCTCGGTGCAATTTTTCCCAGTTCTGCGACTGTTCAACTTCCTTTGCGTATGCTAATTGAATGTTATTGAACTGCTCTTGCATAATAGCAGCTTGTTGTCGCAACGAATCTATTTGACTTCTGAAATATTCCTTTTCAGCTTTGAACTCCTCGACTATAGTATCTCGGTCTAACTTTAAAGAATCTTTATCTTTGTTGGCTTGTTCTAATAAACTTTCGTATAGTTCACGAACCTTAACAGCGTAGTCAATTTCTGCGCTTTCAATATCTACCTCACCTCTTTTAAGTTCTTGGTTCTTGGCTTGTTTTCCACCTAGAAACCACATTAGAGGAGCGGACAAAAAACCAACTAATGTTAGCCAATTCTGTATAAAAAAATCTTGCATAAAATTCATTCTCTGCGTGTAAATAAATATGTTAATACTGCGATAAATATCCCAATTGCTAAAATTGCTTTGTAAACAATAATGTACAACTCCGCTCCAAAGGCTAATTTATAATGCGCCATTAAACAAATAGCAATTATCGTATAAACCAAAGACGCTTTGCTTGTATTATCATAGTATAAGGTAAGTTAAAACAACTCCTAAAACTAAGAAAAATTCCCCTACCCACAAATCTTTTTTACTCTCAAACATTTCTATTTCTCCAATAATGCGCCCTCGTTTTTGCCATGCTTCAAACAACCAAAGTCCAGCATAACCTAAAATGCTAGGTATAAGTATCTTTAAAACAACTTTGCTGAAAATATAAATATCGGTAATACTATTGCCTAATATCCAATATAAGCCACAACCAATTACAAACGCAATAGGAGCGTGTAAGTGCCAGCGGTTAAGTAGTATTTTATTCCAACTTTTACAGTCGGTTAGAATTGATTTAATTGTGTTCATAATATTAAGTTGTTAAAGCGGTTAATACTACTTGGACGTTGGATTTTATAAGAAATTCTTTGTAGCTCATTGTTATAAAGGTTTTGGTTACTCGTTAATATAAGAACTAAAATACGTCGCTTCCCACGTGCCTAAAGTATCATATCCAGCGGTGCTATAATGAACACTATCTTGTCTTGGAAGAGATGCGGTTGATTCAGAAAAACTTCCTAATACATTCACGCTTCTACTAGGATTATCAATTAAATAATCTGTTCCCATTGAAATTTGAGCCGCATTAACAAATGCTAAAGAAGCCGCGTTCAATCCCGTTCCTGCCGTTTGTGGGAAATACAATCTTAGTTTGTTTACCGTATAACCAGTTCCATTAGTAACTTGATTTTTCACTGTATTTTGAATGTAATCAATCATTCCGTTAATTACATCGTAAACATTTTGCTTGAAGAAATATCCGCCTGCAAAAGATATTGTACCGGAAGTGGCGCCTGTATTTACTCCTGTAAAAGTGAAAGTATTTGCGTCAATCCTAGTTATTTGATAATTGGCAATCGGAATTGTAGTTAGATCAGATGAATCATAGAATCCTAATTTATCTGAAGTAACAAGTCCGTGATTTGTAGCAGTTACCGTTACTGTGGTTCCGCTTCTGGACCATGACACACCTTGCGCTCCAAATAACGCGTCATTCGCTCCCTCTATCCATAAAAAGCCTCTAAATACAGGAGTTCTTCTTTGACAATGAACCAAATTGCTTAGTGCTTCCGGTATTACTTTAGTTGTAAATCTATTGTATGATGAACTTGTGGTATTTACATTAAAATCTGCAAATGCGCCATTAGCGCGCTGAAAAACAGTATTTGAACCTACACCGTATTTAATTAGAAAAGCATCTTGAACTCCGCCCATTGTTTTGCCAAAACGCATTTCCGAACCGTGTTGTGTTGTTGGATTTTCGGTTGGAATAGTTTGATTTTTTCCTAACAGTAATTTTTCAACATAAGTAGTGCTGTCATAAGTAGATGTAAACTGTGATATATACGCTCCGCTAATATTTCCAACTAAATCAGACGCAATAGCAGAATTTACGCCTCGACCCGCACAATTAGAATCGCCTGCCAACAAGTAAACATTAATTGGCGTTGGAGTAATAGATGCAAATGTTCTACTATTCATTAAGGTCGCTTCGTTAGTAGTAAGCGCGCGATTAAAAATAACCAAGTCTTTTAAATAAAGATTTGCCGTCACACCAAGAGTACTTGCAACCGTCATTGTTCCAGCGGCATTTCCAACGCCTGGACTTAATGAAATAGTTTGCGTTGCAACTTGCGTTCCGTTTACAAACATTCTAGCCGTAGAACCTGATCTTGTAACTCGAATTATATTTGTGGCATTTACAGTCAATGCGCTATTTGCCGTAAGAGTAATAAAAGATGCGGTTCCATTTCCGATATTACATTCTAATCGATTATTGCCCGAAGCGTTTGCGCGAAGTAAAATTCCTCTAGCAGTAGTAGAAAAACCATTATTACAAATGAATGCTCTTTGATAAGTAGTTGAATTTGTTGGAGGAATAAATACCGTACACCAAATATCAAAATTAGAACCATCGTGAATGAAATTATAGTCCGATGTTGAGCCAGTAGTCATTTGCGAACCTGCTTTAAAATACCAACCCTCACCATTGTAAATTGGCTTACTAGCTAATGTTCCTGCAACCGCCAATGTTTGACCAGTAGTTGCAGTTGCGCTATCAATGATGTTTCCGCGTTGACGCGTTCCGTTATTATCAACCGTATTGACAAAAGAGTCTTGATACGGATTCACAAAAAGAACAGGCGAAAGACCGCTAGGTGTAAATTGGCTTTTTAATGTAGAATAGTACTGACTCATAATTTATTGTGTTATCCAATATTCAACGGTTGTTCCTACACTCCACTCTGCATAAATTATGTTAAGCGTTGACGTTACATAAGTCCCTGTACCACGACGAACCCAACCCGCTGGAAACGTTGGGGTAGTACCAGCATTATGGTAAATCTTTTGAACTACTCCAATTCTAGCACCCGTTAAGTTATCGGTTATATTCGACGCACTAGGCGAAGCAATAGAGTTGTAAATTTGAGGCGTTGCAAATGATATTACTGCGCCCGTTGTTGCTGTTGTGATTGCGTCTGCTCCTACATCGGCAGCATCTAAAACAACAACGCCCGTTTGACCGTTTACTGAATCTACTGCGATATCTGAAAGTAATGCAATTGTTCCACTCTGATTTGGAATAATTATTGAATTTGCACCCGTTGGAGTTTCAAACGTTACGTTTGTTTGACCGCTACCAGATATAACGTGTTCAATTCCCGTTATAAGGTTTCGAGTAACATTTCCGTTAATTATGTCGTTAACTTCAAATCCATTTTGGTTTTGTCTAACCATTTTATCGTCTGAAAAAACGTTAATTTGATTGTAGTTTAATGTGGAGTAAACACTAGAAGATGTATTTCTTATTTCAATAGAAGTATCTAAAGCTACGTTTCCAACTTCTAAAACTTCATCTAAATTTGGCACTACCACATCAGCAGCGGTTATAAAAGGATCTGTTCCGTTTTCCCCATCGTTAACCAAATCACTTGTATTGGTGGGTATTGGAATAACAACAATTCCTGTTTGACCATTTACACTTTCAACTGCTCCGACACCGCCATTAGTAGTAATATTTACAATATATTCGTTTGGCGTTGCCGTTATCGTAACATCATACGTCGTAGTTGTTACTGCTATATCTATTTCTGTTGCCATTATCTTGTAATATCACATTCAATTAAAAACTCTCCTTTAATCCAAGTATAAACGTCGTTATCCGCTTCTTTTATTTGAATATCATACTTGTAATTTCCCGAATCAATATCAATAATCTGTTTATTAATTTTAAACTGACCTTGTGTGGCATTTGTAATTGTTAAACCTGCGCTTGCAACTGAAGTCAAATCTAACGCAACTACGCCACCACATTCAGTACGTAACTGCATACGAATTATAAACCCAGTAAGGTTTAAATCGACATTGTCAATTTTAATTCTAAAACCTACTTCTTCAAACGTGTCGCCTTTGTAATGTTGGAAGTTTAATCCTGCCATCTTCTATTTTTTTTAAAAATATTTCTAATTTTTTTACGTTTTCCTTTTTAGGTTCGTATTGCTTTTTATAAATACCATCCGCCATAATCTGCATTTTTATCAGGGTAAACATCATTATTTGAGTTACTCAAATACTCAGGAAAATCGCTAGAATTAAAACACATATAATCAATAAATCTTCTCGTATAATGTTGCGCAGTATCTCTAGCTTTTTCAATTAAGGAATCCACTTCACTTTTATCTACGGTTTGACTATTTTCTGCCCCGTGTTTGTACAGTCCTTTATTTCCTATGATGTAAGAGGCATAAGGCAAATACTCAACCATAGTCCATTGTATAGTCATTGGTTTAATATAATCGTTCACAAGTGATAAATACGGCTCCTGTAAATCACTAGCTAAAATATCTTCGCTAATTTTATTAAAGAGTTTAGTTCCTAGATAATTTTGAATGTAAATATCTTGTGCTATTTTAACGAACTGAATAAATTTATCTACATCTACGTTTCCGTTTAATGCAGTAAATCTTTTAACATCATCTGTACTTACAAAAATTGCTATTGCCATAATTTAATTAGTTTGGATAAAACCCCTCGTTGGGCATATCTTTAGGCATCATTGAAACTTCTTTAGGGTTTCTAATTCTATAGCCTGCTTGCTCTGCTTTTGCTATTGAAATAGCCGTTGCGTTTGGATTTGTAACATCTACCTTAACACCGCTTACATAGGTTTGTCTAACCCACTTATGATGGCATCTTGCTCCGCCTTTGTAAAGAAATAAATTGTAGGATTGTCCATCATGACCAAATCCCGCATTAACTACATTACTATCTGTATTTATAATATCTTCTTTGCGATACAATTTATCACTTGACATCATTTTTTTACAGAAATCTCTTTGTGGTGATGGATTGCCAGTATATTTATAACGAGTGATAAAGTTTAAACCATCAATTTTTTTGTCTTGTTCGCTTTTGCTGTTTGGTCTCGACGTTATTGCTTTGGCAAATCTTTGAAACAAGTTAGGGTTTTGTTCTTTGTTTAATCTTTCAATCTCAGAATCGAAATCGCTTTCTAGTTCTAAATCAACATCACTTTCATCAATTAAAATCCAATCTTCGCCTGCGGTTTCTCCTTTTGAAATCAATTCATCGGCAAACTCGAAAGGCGTTTCTACTTCACTTGATAAGGTTGTTTGTGCAGGTTTAGCTTTTGTTAGTTCGCCATCGCCTGACAATGGTTGTAAAGAAGTAAATATCAAATCTAAACTTGTTTCCGCTTCAACTTGAATAATATCTAATGTGTCAAGTATCATTTGCTGAAACGGTTTAATTGTCATATTCTCGTATAAGATATGGCTGTTTTTAAGTTCGTCTGCATTACTAGAAAAACCCGTTGTTGTAGCGATTCCAAATAGTAAAGGCGATGTTACGTTATGACCTAACATAATCTTGTGCATAGCTTCCTCGCTTACGTACTTGTAATGGTCTGGAGCGTCGTTTAATGGAATAGTATCAACTGTGGTTTTTTTGGTTTCGTCTGAATTAAACCCTACAATTACCTTTTTTCCGTTAGCTCCTGTTAGCGTTTGGGTTGTTTTAGATACGATTAATTCCTGTTTCTCATGGTCTGGCACTCCATTATTAAAATTAATAACCGTTGTCGGACTAAATGAGTTTTGAACTTCGTTAATTAGGTAATCTGCAACCTCTTTTTCTAATACGCAGTAAGGTAACGCCCCGTAATAATCAACGTTTGAGTAGTATTTTTGTCCTACAGTGTAGTTTCCGCCCTTTAAAATCTGTATTTGACCGCCAAACCCAAATGCTTTTATTGGTTTTGGAGGGAATTTTTTAGTGTCTTTCCAATTATCTGAATAATACCACCCCTCTATTTCGCCTTTATCGTTGCATTTTTGCGCTCTTAATAGCTGAAAAGGCACGTGTTCAACCTGCACAAGTTGTTTTTTACCATCGTAAATTAACTGAAAAGCGTAATTCCCAAGCATTTTAGCATCAATAATTACGTTTTTAAGACACTCTTTGCTTACTAACGACAAGAAACGGGCGTACTCATTAGGTCTCAACCTTGCATCACGTGCGCTAAGTCCTTTTCCGTACGCTAGTTTGACGAAATTGTTTATAATTGCGCTATTTGTAGTGCTAGAATTATATAAATCAATCAAATAGTTAAATTGATTGTTTGTGTCGCCAAATTCTACCCAGTCTTTGTTGTTGCTTTCTTTTATTTGTGGGCTTTTGTAGCTTTCTAGCTGAATAAACCTTACATTGCTTTCGTTATTACTGCTCATTTGTTACAAATTGGTTAGTCGTTACCTTTTGCGTGTAAACGTCTTTATTAATTGTATAATCTTCAACTGTTTGGTCGGTACAAAGTATCATATCGTGTAAAACTAAATCGCCTGCCGTATTAAATGCTTCAAAAGTTAGTTTGTCATTAACATTTAGCGACATAGACGCATTTACAAGGACAAAGTAATACTTTTGTAAGTACACGCTGCTCTTTGTAAAATTGTATGTTGTGTTGTCCAATACGTTTTTAATAACGATAGTTGACACATCGTTCCCAATAGGAATGAATTTAAAAGTATGCAACGCATTATCAGGATTTGCTATCATCATATACCTATTATCGTAAAAAAGTGCTTTTTGTTTTAAATTAAAAAAGCGATAGGGTTACTATCGCTTTTAGTTTGTTTAGTTTAATCGATTAAGAGCCTGAAACAACTGTAAATCCTGCTGTCGCCAAACTTACACCTATAAAGTTAGCTGGCACTGGCTCATCACCTGACAACGTAAGAGTATATCCCGACATATCACCAAGTGCCGCACCTGTTACAAGCGTTCCTCCTGTCACTTCCATTCCTCTAGTTAATCCTGCGTAAAACAAATTCCCATTGTTATCTTTTACAATAACTTGAGGTCTGCCATAAGACATTACTTTAAATTCTTTGTGCTTTTTAGGTGTTAATTTTTTCAAAGATAACTCAAGCACTTGCTCAAAATATGTAGTTCCGTTATTTCTATCGGATTTAATATTTTGCACAAAACTTGAAGTGCCTTTTAATTCATACTCATAAGCTGTTGGAGTACCCGCAACCGCATCGATAACATCTGTATCTGTTGCGTCGTAAGTGTACCCTGTTGCGTCTCCGTAATTTACGAAATAAACAGCAGTTAAACCACCTATTGCGTCTTTACAAGGTTCTTTAAACCCTAATGCTAAATCACAAGCCATAATATTTATGTATTAAAAAAGGTGGCGTTTATTGCACCACCTTTCAAGTTATTTAATCAGTTACTTAGTTTGCTGAATTAACGATTCCGTAAGTTACGATTTCTTCAACGTTTCCGTATTGGACACCGCCTGTCATTCTCATAACAATTCTTACGTTTTGAGAACCATCAATATCTGCCATATCGATAACTTTCACCTCGTTGGTGTCGTTTAGTAATCCAGTACCGAACCATAGGTTTTCAGTTTGTGCAAAAATAGCAGTATTTGCAGCCAAGCCTTGAACCATCTCCAACTGTACTCCGTCGATTTGTAGTCCGCTTCCCATTGAATACCATTGAGAACCTTTTGTATCAGTTCCTGATGCTCCAACTCCGTTCGCAGCGTAACCGCCTAACGCCTGCACATAGGCTTTGAAAATGTTTTGTGCTACAAATATTTTTCCACCCTCTAATCCATACAATGTCGCAGGAATAGCGGCAACAATTTTTTGTAGTTCTGCTACTGCGTTTGCGCTTGTTACGGTTGTTCCTGCAACTTCATTCGCTGCTGGTAGGTTTGCATCAAGGGCTAAAAGGGTTGCAAATCCGTCAAACTGTCCGCTAGTTGTAGCGACACCTCTCCAAATATTAACCTCGTTTTCTGCGGCTACTTTAGCAACGTGATTCGCTACTAAGAAATCTGCAAAAGTTGGCGGCAAGTTATCAAATGCTGAGTAACCCATTGAAATCGCATCCCAATCAGAACGGAAATCTTTTTTGCAAAGTTGGTTGTTAACTTGTAATTCTTTAGGCTCTAAAATACGCTCGGTCAATGTAATTGTGCCAGTAGCGTCAAAGTCACACGTTCCATCTTTCAACAAAGAACCCTGTGTTAATTTCTTAACTACTTCTTTATATTTGATGTTCGGTTTAATTGTAACCAATCCTTTTTCTAAGGTTGGTGCAGAAAGCAAAGCGGCTGAAATATATTTTCCTGCGGCTTCTCCTGCGTAGGTTGTTGAAATGCTAGTTGTTGTTGACATTTAGTATATGTATTTTTTGATTAATGATTATGCTTCTGACGCCCAAATTCCAACACCCCCAACAATAAACCATTTTGTTAACGCTACTGCTTTTAAAGTAACATAATCGCCATTGTTTGCGGTTGCTTTTGTGTTGTTCAATTTTTTACCTACTACTCCGCTTGCAACTGAATCAGCGGCTGCGTTTGCGATACTTCCGTTAATTCCATCTACTGCGTTTGGATCAATTGATAATAGTACTGCTCCATCTGCTCCTGTGTTTCTAAATGTAAATTCCATTCCGATAGTATCGGCTGTAATAATTGGCAAATTCATAACAATAGCGTCTGTTGCTACGTTGTAAGTTCCTGCTCCTGCGTCTGCTGATGTAAAAGTAGTAGTGGCTGAAACTGTTGTTTGTTTTGTACGACTCAATACTGGGTCATTACTAACTGAAATAAGTGTTCTTTCTGACATCGTTGTTTAGTTTTTTGAAAATAGTTTTTTATAAATTTTGCTCTCTGTTGTTTCAGGTCTTTTGCTGTGTAGCAAATTAACTTCAACTTTCTTTTCATTTTCAGGGTTAAAAACTAAAGGTGCAGGAGCGGCAGATAATTGAACTTTAATTGCTTCCAATTCTTCTTCTAATTTTGCGCTCTTTTGTTTCTCTAGTTCCAACTCTTGTTCTTTTGCGAAAAAAGTTTCTTTTGAAACTGATTCAACAATTTTTTTTGGTTGTTGTTCTGCTTCCATTTCTGGCGCAACAACTTCCTCAGGCACTTCTGCCTCAGGCGCACCTGCTGGCTTAACCTCTTTGATAATTCCCTCTTGTTCTACTAAGATGATTGAACCATCTTGAGTTTTGTACTCACCTACTGGCATTGCTACAATTCCCGTTTCAGATACAATACCGATAGAATAATCAGGCTCAAAAGATTCTGCTTCCACAATGGTAACACCATCTTCCAATTTCATCTGCTCCAATTTTACTTGAATAGACAAAAGTGCTTTGATTTGATTTAACGTTTTTTTGTACTCCATTTTGATTTATAAATTAATAATTACACTCGTTCCTTGATTCTCTAACGAACCAATACCTTGATTGATTAACTCTCCTTTGCAACACTCACGGCTGTATGTTTCTTCATCTGCGCACAAACACCCTCGTTTGTTATTAGTAGGACTAGAGTTAGTTTTCATTTTCTAGTATTTTTTTGATTTGCTCGATGATATTTTGCTCCTCTTTCATTTGCATTTTATCAGCAAAAAATCCCTCAATAGAAAATCCTTTTACTTTGCCGCTTTTTACATCATTCCAAACCGCATCATTATTGCACTTCATCGAAATCATCCACGTACCTACTGGAACTGAAAAACCGTATAAATTTGATTTGTCTTTTTCTTTATCTTCGACAATCCAACTTTCTGTAACAGTCATTCCGTCAATATCTTTTTCGTGTTGTTGCGTGGCGTTAGATTGATTGTTATTTATAAAGAATAACTCGGACGCTTTACGTACTGTTTGCTCGCTAAAAAACACATAAAACTCCTCGTTGTTTTCTTTTCTGTAAATCTTTTTGTTTGGAATTAAAGCCGCACCCATTAAGATTTTCTTTTCTAGGTTAACCTCTTTTAATTCTACTTCAACCTGTGATGAAAGCGCAATAAAATCAGATTCAATTGCAGGTCTATCAACTACTGAAATAGCATCGATACCATCTTTTTCATTTTCGATTACAAGTTCTACAATCTTCATTTTTTACTGCTTTTAAAATATTATCGTTAAAAAGTTTGGTTTGTTGTATTTTTGTTTTTACATTCGTGCTTTAGGTTTAAGCATAATTGATTTTTTGGGGCTAACAGCTATCTTTTTGGTAGCTATTTTTTTATCCTAAACTAGCACTACTAATGGCATTTCTATCTAATGATTGACCGCTAGTAACGTCTTGCGCCACTACATAAGTTTTAATAGGTGTTTGCTCACGGTTTGATAATGCTCCTGCTAATTGATTAACTCCGCTATTACCTACCACGTTGAAGTTAGGAACTGCCGAACCCCCTCCTGTTGGAGCTGCTGCTGCCGACGGAACAGCACCGCCTCCACCGCCACTCGGCACTTTTACTTTATTTATTGCAGATATATTTTTTAAACCTACTGCAATAGCCAAACCTGCATTTATAGGAGCTAAAGTTGGTCCGACAAATGGAATACCTACCGTTGATTCGTAGGCTTTTTGTGCGCTTGTAAACATAGATATAGTTGCTGCTGCAATAGCTAAAACTTTACCTGCTCCAGTTTGTTTCCCTGCTAACTCGGCAGCCATATTTGCAGTATTAGCAACCGCATCTAACGCTTGTATTTTAGCTTGTGTTTCGGCTTTGTCGATTGCCATTCTAGCTGCAGCATTTTCCTCTTTAAATTTTGTTCTGTCTGCTTCGCTTTTAAAAACCATTTGATTCTCCATTGCCTCACGTGAGGCAACCGCAGCCAATCTTTGATCAAAAGAAAATTTTTCAGAATTTGCAATAGTTAAGTTAGTTGCCGCCCTTGTGTTTGCTGATTCAATATCTTTTTTTAGTTTATCGGCATTAGCTTGTAATTCTTGTGCGTTTAAATCTTGACGGCTTTTATAAGATGCTTTTAATAAACTATCTTCATATTCTAAAGTGCCTTTTAAATATGTGGATCTTTTGTCTAGTATTTCTTTTTGTCTTGCTAACTCAGCGGCTTGGTTTGCTTTCTGTTCGGCTTCCATCTGCGCATTAAGTTGCTTTTGTTGCTTATTAGCCGAGCGCAATATTTGAGCGCTTTCAGTTTCTAAATTTAAAATTTCGGCTTTTGCTTCTGCAATTGCGTCTAGTCTTTCGTCCGCTGAGGCTTTTCTATCTAACTCCGCTGCTCTTAATCTTTTACGAGCGTTATCTAATGCGTCTTTTGTGTATTGCGCCTCTCCTTTTCTTATTTCTTCAATTGCTTTTCTTTTTTGCTCGTAGGTTGCATTTTCATCTGAAAGCAATTCTTTTGATTCTGCTAGATTTTTATTTAGTTCTGCTCTTGCTACTTTTAGATCACGCATAGCATCGGACACCTCTTGAAGTAATCTTGCTGCTTCTGCTCCTTTTTTAAATTCTGCAGCTATTTCATCACCCACTCCTGAAACTGCTGAACGAGCATCTTTAACTGCTCCGCTAAAATCCCCTGAAAAGAACTTTGATAATGCTTCTCCAAACTTTAAAAACCTATCACGAATAACGACAAGCACATTAGAAAGTCCGCTTAACATTTGTTCTAACTTGTCTGCGCCCTCGTCGGTTGAAGTAAATGCTTTATATAATGCCGTAAGTCCTAACACTAATGCAGCGACAACAGCACCAATAGGATTTGCAACCATTGCCCACATTTGAACAATCACGCTTTTAAATCCGCTTTCTGCACCTGCTAAGGCTGGGTTTAATTGTGTAACTACATTTTTTATTGCCCCTAATGATTGGGTAGCTTTACCAGTATTACCTAGTTCACTACCCATTTTACTAGCTGACTTTTCAACACCTTGAACAGCGGTGTTTAATTGTTTTACTTCTTGCGTAGTTTGGTCGATATTACTATCAACTTCTATATTTATTATTTTTGTGATAGCCATTTCGCTGCTGTTTTAATTTGTTTCCAATTTTTAGGAAACTGATTTTTACCTTTTGCTATTGCAATTAATTCTCCGCTATTGTTTGGCACTTCTCTAAGTAATGTAAATATCTGTCTAAGCATATTGATTGATTTGGATTTTAATTTCAAATGAACTTGCGCCTTTGAAATATTCTACAATGACATTGTCTGTTCTATTGGATGCTGTTGCGTTAGCAGGTACTGAAATATTTAAAAGTCCATCTTTGTAAATGTTAGTCCCTACAGAATAACTGCCAAGTAAATAACCTACTGCATTTTTAGCACGCCATAAATCATTATCTTTTAAAAATATTTGAAGTTCTATTTCTTGCGCAGTATTATCTAAAGTCATTGTTTGAATGTTTGAAAGCCTTAGTATTTCGCTTCCTACATCTGCTACATTACTATTGTCTAATATCAATTCAAATGTCGTTTCTCCACTTGTTAACTCTGGCGTCATTGTGTTTATGATGTATCGTTTATTAGACACAATTATTTTGTCTTTTAAATTTATAGAACAAAGTAATGACGTTGGCAATTCCGCCTTAATCTTTACTATTCTAGTTCTTTGGTTAAATAGATTCTCGATATAATCGCTGTAAAACTTATCGTATAAACCCGTAAAATTAATCTCTAAAAACCACGCTGAAATCTCTGCACCCCAATTTAAAGATTGCACATAACTTAAATCTGTACTGGCTAATTCTAACTCATTGCTAAATCTTACATAAGTACTAATATCATTTGTCGTAACTGTATCTGAAATTTTTATATCAGGCGTTACCGCTTGAACACCATTGCAATAAATCAAAGTAGGTTTAGGAACGTATGCATTTAAATCTTTATCGAATATTGTAGCTGTTATAAAATCCGTTCCTGTTTCTCTTTCAAACATAAAGTTTTCAAAAGGTAAGGCAACCTCATAAGTTTCTGAAAATGCGCTGTTTTGGTTTTCAAAATTCAAATCGCCATACTCTTGATTAAATAAACTTCTAAACGCCTCATTTAAAATATTGATAGACTTCTCGTATTTGAAAGCTATTCTTTTATACAACGATGGCGGGTTTATCTCTATACTATCGGTAGTAACATATTTTGTTATGTCATGTGTTACACCATCCAAATAATAGTCAGGCAACGGTTGCAAATAAAAAGAAGTTTCAGACGTTGGAATAACCATTAAATTAAACATCTTAATTAATCCCTCTATAAACGAAACAACGGTAATGTCAGGAACAAAACTTTTAATATCAATCTTTGATAGTGTGGATTGACTTGCGCTAGTTCCTTTAAGTACTTGGTATTCTGAATAAAACCCTCCAATCCCTCCAAAAAATACCCCTTGTCTTTGGATTACTTGCTTTATTTCGCTTGTAAATGTTACCCCAGAATCACTACTAACAAAGAATGTTAAGTTATAAATAGGACTTATATTTGATATTGTTTGGTATGGAAATATCAATAAATCTTGCGTACCTATTCTGTTTTCAAAAGATGTGTATAACACACCGTTATTATAGACAAATACATTGTAAGGATTTGTTGACGCTGTTGTTATTTTTAATCTCAAACCTCTTTTGTGAGTTACGAAAGATGCTGAACCAGCTGGCGGGTCAAAGAATTGATTTATAAAATCACGGTCAAAAGTAAGTACATCGGTAGTTAAGTCTAAATCTGTAAAACCCGCACCCGTATCGGTATCTATAAAACTGCCAAAAACATCTTCTATTCTAGTATCTGAATCTTTTGAAGTAAAATCTATTTTTAATTGTTCAGGTTTTATTGAAAACTCATCTTGATTTTTTAGATAAAGAAACAACTTACTAAAAGTTAGACTTTCAATAAAAGCACCATCAAAAGTAATTCCATACGCTCCTTGTATGTACTCTAGTATTTTGGTTACACGAATAGCGGGGAATATTTCATTAAACAACAATCTGCCGCTTACGTTTGAAATATCTTGTGATGGCGTACCGCTATTTAAGTAAAACTTTCTTTTTGCTCCGATAATAGGATATAAAATATCTTGTGAGGCATCTCCATCTATTCTAGCCTGTACCGTTGCTAAATCGTATAAATGATTAAGTTCGTCGTAATACGATGTTCTAACGCCATCGACAACGTATGCTAAAGAATTAAGTTTATCGTCTTTAAACCGTTCTTTTAACTGTACTAGATTGCCTTTGAAATCAATAGAATAGCTTTCAATTTTGTTGTTTGTTTTCTTACTTCCTTTCAAAGACCACTTGCCATATCGAAAAGGTATAGTATCAATTTCAATATAACCGTAATAAGTAATTCTGTGGTCAAACGCATTATCTAAGTCTAGTGGACTATCAATAACAGTCTCCCCTACTTCGCTGTTATACCAATGATGAACTATTTTATTGTTATGGCTTGACGCTGGAATAGTAAATGATTTGGAGTAGTCAGTAAATATCTTACCTAAATCCCTAAAGTTTTGAATAGAAGATGTTATGCTGATAGCCTCATCAGCAAACAACTCAAAGCGGTGTCGAATAGGTGTAAGTACATCGTCAACTAATTGGTCAATATAAATATAAAGTGCTACACTTCTCATTAATCAACATCGTTTATTAGGTTAAAAGCATATTCAAAACTCATTTCGTAGTTAATCATTTTATCTTTTAACCTTGTTTTCTTTTGTATTGATTTGTCTTTTAAAATTACTGGTTCATTGTCTAGTAATATTTTTTCGCTCGCCAACATATCAACTAGCAACTCTATTGTGTTTTCGTCAACCCACCCGGTATTTAATTTAACGGTTTGCGTCATATCAAAATTAAACTCTTTCTTTTGCCCTCTTAACGGATTGTAGTCAACCGCATCGGCTAATAGATTGTGAGTTTTAGTTTTTACATCATAACTATCTGTACGTGCTTTAAAGAATGTTAAGAACTGCCACCCTCCATTTGAGTTAATGAACGTGCATTTTACTGGCGTATATAAACATTCATCTTCATTTAAGAAGTAAACGAACGGTTGCGCTGGAACTGCTCCGCTTGTATCGTATCTAACTTGTACGCTATTTCCGTTTTCAAGTCCTGCGGTTGCAGTTCGATAAGGTACTTTTAACATAAAAACTCCTAATCTTGCATCGTCTTTATCAAAGACAACTACGTTTTCAATAGGTGTTCCTGCTAAATTTCTATATCGGTAAACCAAATCGTACCCATCGCCGTTATTATAATCAACAAGCACGTTAAAATACTGCTCATTATCTGCTCGCTTTATCTTGACATCGGGATTTACTAAACAAACAACATCGTTCTCGATAAATTGATTGTAACCTCCTTGATAGTTAGTGTAACCGTTAACAGCCACGAACGATTGTTCTTCTAACTCAGTCCATTCATCCTCCAACAATACTTTCCAATACGTTGTAACAGTAACTAAACGCCACATATTAAAATCCTCGTCTGTTGGCGTTACTACACTTGTTGCAATGTTTTCTATTTCGTCTTTTATGTAAGGGGAAATATTAAACCAACAATCCCGATTAACTGTGTCGGGTATTTGCTTTTCTAGCGTTACGGTTTTTGTTGGTAACACTCCAGAAGGGTCAGCTATATCAACAACGCATCTAGTATAAACCTGCGTGGCTTCATCAACAAGTATTTTATAAGGACTTCTTACAAATATTACTTTCATTTTGTTGTAAATTTTAACAAATTATCTAAATCTAAATCAAACGCCTCAATTAATTCGTCAGGCAAATTTTTAAACGCACTTTCAAATGGTTTTGTAAAAAACAAACTCGGCTTGATTCCTTGTGCAAATATTCTTTTAGCTAGTATAATACCTATCGTATCATAATTGCCTCTTGTATATCTGCCTTTTTCATCTCTTAACCTTATGTTTTTAGCTTTCGCCCACTCGCTAATAAATTTGCTCGGTGGTCTTTTATTCTTAAAACTAAAAGGAGCGTTAGGCGCTTTTTGTATGCCTCCTTTCACTAAATTAGGGTTTGCGCCTTTCACTCCTTGGTCTTGAAACGCACCGTAATCTTCCATTTCAAATGATAATGAAAAACTATTTTTACTAGCGTTTAATTCTGACGTTATACTATCATATAATTTACTCGATACTTTCTTTCCGCCCCTTGTTAAATTAGCTTTAGATTGCGTTACAACGTGTTTAGCAAATCTATTAAGTACTACATCTAAGTTTAACATATTGTCATTGTGTTTGGAACTACCACCGTAAATGATTGTTCAACTCCTGCTAAATTATTTTCAAATCTTTCAGTAAATAAAGTTGACGGACTTGTGTCTTGCAACTGCCAGTTATTATCGCTTAATTCGCCTCGTCTTATGCTTCCTAATATTTTAAGAATTAATGCGCTTTGAGTATTCCAAATATTGTTTTTATTGTTTATTGGTGTTTTAGTTTCGTCAATGATATCCATACATAACACACTAAAAGATACCGCAATTGTGCTTCCTAAGTCTTGAAAGCCAGTACACATAACGTGAGTTAATGGATATAGTGTAACCTTGTCTAAATCCACATCAAAGATATCGCCATCGGTTGCTGTGTTACAAAAAGGCTCGTTTAAAAATGCTTCTTTGAGTGTGTTAATTGTTTCCCCTACCATTGTTTTTTAATTTTGCTATTTCTATTTGATTCTTTTCGCTTTCATACGATAACCATGTGAGCGCCTTGTGTATATTTAACTCGGTTGCATCATCAATTTTGAAAGCGTCTCCTTTGGCGATTGCATAAAAGCTATTATACCATCCCCATTTTTTAAAGAACTGGCTTTCTCTACTATAATCTGCTTCTCCGACTGTGGTAGTTGTTCCAAATAATCCATCGTAACGCTCAACAATTCTTTGCTTAAATTGTAAAAAAAAACCTGAACCGCTAGAACAATTGATATAGGCGTGTCTTTCATTAACTCTGCATATTGTTCTGTGCCTTTGTATGGTTCGACGTCGTAAAACTTTGATAGTTTCTTTGTAACTGGTCTATATAAAACCGCCATACATTTATGCCATTGTTCAACATCTGAATTGTAATCATCTAAATCCGCAAACTCTCCTGCGCTCATTTGGTCAAAGTTTGGAATTAAACCAAACTCTATTTTATCAATTGTAAATCTTGAAATCAATTCAGTACTTCCGTTAAACAATTCAATCAGTCCATTGTAAACTTCATCTACTGAACTAAGTGTCATTTGTCTTACGTCTTTCATATCTACATTACAGAAAATTGAAACGGTTTTTTGTCTTACAAACTCGCTATCAGCATTGTTGGTGATTAGCTTGTGCCATTTTTGATATTGACCTAAGGTAATTTCATTTAATGAATCAGGAACTATTAAATTTACTTTCATAACTTATTATCGTTAAAGTTGTTGTTTTGTTGTTAGTTAAAATGAACGTTGTATGTTCCCTGATTTGGTCTGCCTATTAAATCCCATACAGCGTAACCTATTGCGTCTAATGCATGGTTATAATCATCAATAGGTGTTTGTGACTTTTTATCGTGCCAAACGTAGTTGTTAATCTCTTTAACTATATTAATACTGTCTGGGCTTATAATCAATTCATAGTCCTGCATTAATGCTATCCTATCAACTATTTTAGGTTTATCAATCCCTCGAATGTTTAATCCTCTACTTCTTAACTCCTCAATCAATCTAGGTTCTGCACTATCTGCAATTATTAACCCTCGATGACCGCAGTAACGATTGTTTTCGATATAAATATCGCTTGTGGTTAACTTTGGTTTGTAAAGTAATTCTTTGCAGTAAATACGTTTGTTTGTTTTATCTATTGATATTTGAATTAAAGTTGTAGGGTCAACACTAAAACCGAAATCTTGACCGTATGCCGTAAGGTTTTGTTCTGTGAAGTTATCAATGCGCCAATTAGTAAAAACAACTCCCTCTGCTTTATCTAGCCACCCACCTAATATTTGATGTTTGTATTTCTTTGGATTGTTCTTTTCGATGTTTAGTACTTCATCGATAAATGACTGGTCTAAGTGTTTAATGTTATCACGGTAATCGGTATGGATATAAGTTACATCATCTTTGATTCCATTAAATCTTTCAGGGATTCCTTTTGATTCAAAAAACCTTTGGTAAATCCAATGCTCTTTGGTAGATGGATTCAGTATTAATATTATTCTGTTCTGTTTTCCCTTTTGCCGTATGGATAGGTTTATTTTATCGAATGTTGCTTCGTCGGTAAGTTCTTCAGCTTCATCTAATATCCACGTTGTAACGCCTTGTAATGATTTAAGGTTAGCTGTTTGGTCGCCTGATGAAGTCTTTAAACCTCTAAATATAATTTCGCTCTTTGACTTCTTATTTATAATCTCGGACTTTGTCACGTCAAAAATATCGTTAGCTTCCATTAAATCTATCTTTTCCTGAAACTCAGGTATAATAGATAAATGTGCTGAGGTCATTGTTTGACGTGTAAATAATATTTTGTGATTTGCTTCAAACGACAAAAGGCTGGCAAATGTGCCAACCCCGAAAGACTTTGCGGAACCACGCCCGCCAGTTATAATATAATACCTCGTTTCATTTTGAAATAGCGGTTGGTATTTATGGTTTAAGGTTATCAAATTGAATAACGTCTTTTATATTGAAATCGTTTAAAGTAACGTTTGTATTAACTTCGCTTTGTGTTTTCTTTGGTATAAAATATTGCGCATACTTCTGAAACAAGTCTAAAAACAAAGCTGGGTTTTTACCTCTTACATCTTCAAATGCTTGGTTTATGTTTGGAACTTGCCCCTCTAAAGTTTGTAAGAACAATTCTCTAGCCTCTTGCGTTACTTTGTTTTCCGCTCCCTTTGGTTTGCCCTCGTTACCTTTTACAAATCTACCTTTTTCATCTTTCATCGCTTCCGAATTTATCCGTAATTATCGGTTATTATGCCATTGCATTTTTCAAATCCTTTAACACATCTCTCCAACAACTTGAGCATGTTGTATCAACTGGAAACCCATAAACATATTTATAGATATCGCTCAACTCTCTTTGTTGAATAGGATATATTTGTGTTGGATTTGTTTTAAAGAACTCGTTTAAATATTCTCTTTGTTCATTGGTTAAACAGTTTTGAATACGTTTGCCAAAAGGAAATAACTTGTTTAGCTTTTCTTTTCGCTCATCGCATCCGCAATCATCACCTAATACTGCGTGAACTACTTTATCAATTCCTGTTGCTTGTGTGATGCTTTCTACTACATCGCCTAAGCCTTGTCGTTTTTTTCTAGGTTTTCTCATAACTCTACCTCGTGATTTTCGTTTATAAAATTAAGTATTTTTTTGTTACAATTCTTAATTGTGTTGTAAATACTTGTCAAACTTATTTTTACTTCTTTTGAGATGTCTCTCATTGAAACGTTATTATTTATATACAGCAAATATAGTTTTTTATCGTACGGATGCCACGTGTCGATAAATTGATATATTTCCTCAGTAATAAACTGCGTTGGTTCGATGTAATAACATTCTCTTTTATCTTTTCTAAAGTGATCTGCTATTGTGTTTCGTAAAACAAAGTAAAATAGTGACTCGTTTACCTTTTCTTTGTCTAGTATTTTAATATATGCGTCTTGTACAAAGTCCTCAGCTAAATCATCTGCGCCAAATGTTTTGGCTATGTTAATCCACTTTTTATGTTGACTAAATATGTGATTCATTTAGACAAATATAGGTAAATTATTTAATTAATCACATATCTTTTCTCCTACGTTATGCAACCCGATTAAAGTTCTTTGTCTTTGCGCTCCACTACAATCGTTTTGAAGTGTTACGACAGTTTGTGTTGTTTGATTAGGCAACGTGAACGACGTTGCTGTTAATATTGTCTCGCATTGACAATTTTGCGGCTCGGTTCGTTCTTCGCTGTCATTACTACACGCTGTTAATAGTAAAATACACGCTGTTAAAAATAGTTTGTGGATGTGTTTCATTTTGATTTTGGTATTTCTCCTGACATTAATAATGCAATTACAGATAAAGCAGTTCCTAAAATAATAAAGCTAATTCTGTCATCGCTGGTCCACTTAGTAAAATCAACTGTTAGGTTCATAAATGATGTTGCGAAATAAACGAAAGCAAAGGTGGCTAGTGTAATTTTTAGGTTTTTCATTTTGATTTAATTGTTAGTTTGCGATTAATTCTGCCTTGTTTAACTGCTTTGTTTGCGTGAAATTTGCAAAACCATTCGTTAGGGTGATATTGACTATTTTTAATAGTTGCGGTATTTTTACAATTTTTATGTTCGCATTTCATACTTCAAATTTAATTAATTTTGCGAGGTCGGAAAGAGGTCTGGCAATAATCTTTACATCGTCAAATTTTACATCGTATTGATATTCACTATTAGCAATAGTCATTTCTTCTTCTCGAAGTTCAACTATTTTGCAATCATTATGCAATAATTCACGTTCATCGTCAAAGTATTGCAACAACATATTATTTACCATTGCAATTGCTAAATGTTCTAATTTCAATTCCATCTTTATTTTATTTTAAGTTATTTATTTCGGGTTAATCACTTTTTCTTTACTTTTCATGTCTTAAATTTGGTTTAAAGGTTATTTGCTTACAAACTCTTTAAAAAACAATAATAATTTATCTTTGTAAGTTATATCATCATCAGCAGCAGCAGCAGCAGCAGCATAAGCAGCATAAGCAGCAGCAGCATCAGCAGCAGCAGCAGCAGCAGCATCAGCAGCAGCAGCAGCAGCAGCAGCAGCAGCAGCAGCATCAGCAGCAGCAGCAGCAGCAGCATAAGCAGCATAAGCATCAGCAGCATAAGCAGCAGCAGCAGCAGCCTTTCTGAAAATATTTAATTCTTGTAACGTAATTTCATTTTTTAGATATTTTTCTGCTGCTTCAATTGCTTTTCTAGGATCATCATTGGATGGATATTTATTTTCATAAATAGGCAATACAACCAAAGCACATCCAATTGCAAATTGTCTTTTTTCTATATCTGACAACTGTATTGAATTTCTAATAAACCAAGATTTATCTTTTAATGGTATTTCTGAATCTAGTATAGATTGTAGTGAAATATTATCTTTAGACATAAAAGAACAATTATCTAAAGTTTCTTTTGAATAACAACCTTTGAGATTGTACATTTCTTGTTTTGTAAATTCTGTTTTCATAATAATAATTTTGTTTTAAGTTTTAAAAAGCAGAAACCCACAAATCCACAGCTTCTGAGGTAGATTCTATAAAGTTTCTATTTTTGCATTGGTTTTTATTCGTTCTATCCATTCTATAAATACATCGTATTCTAAATTGTTTTTTGCCCTGTTACAGAAAGTGCAACACGTTACGCAATTTTCTGTAATATACCCTTTTAAATTATCTTTCCTGTCAACTCCATTAAAAAGAAAGTCAGGCATAATGACTCCGTTATGTATAAGTTTATGGACTCTATTAGGTTTTGAATTACAATAAAAACATTTTTCTGTTATTAATTTGGCAAATAAACAATAGTCTAATTCAAATAATAGATTTCTTTTCTTAGCCGAACTTTTGTACCTACGAAAAATATCTTTCTTACAGAGATTTAAACACTCTATTAAAGTTCTTTGTTTTTTAGGTTTTATTCTATTTTTCATTACTACTTTATTCCAAATAGATTTTCTGTAACAACCGCAACTTCGAGTAGTGGCATTTTTAGTAAAAACCTTTACAACATCTATAACTTTTTCATTTCCACAATCACACTTAAATAACCAATAACCTCTTTTGTTTTCTCTTTTTACAAAAGAAATTGCGGTTAAGTAATTTCTTTTTAAATTACTGTAATCTTTCATAACGCAAAAACCTACAAATCAAAAGAGGGTTTGGCGACTCCTTATCATTGTAGGTTTTTAATCTTTATTATTGAGTTACTATGTCGCCAAACCGTAACTTTACTTTAATTCCTTTAAGTTGGTATAATGTCAGAAGCCAACTACACTACAAAGATAAACACTTATTTCAATTATGCAAAGGAAATAGTGATTTTAACAGTTACTTATACTCCTTATCAAAAATGTAATTAAACTTATTCTGTATCGTTTGAAAGAAATTGCTTTGCTTAACCGATTGATTGTCGTAAAATTTTTCTAGTACTGGTTCAAGTAACTTTTGTAATTCTCTTGCTTTATCTTGTATTTCTTTTGTCTGCTTTGTCGGTGTCATTACTGGCTCGTCAATCTCTTGAACCAGTAAATCAACCAAAACAAATATTTTAGATAGTTTCTTTTGCATTAGAATAAAGACTCTTGTTTTACAGTTTCTTTAAATCTTTTAGTAGCTTCAATCAAATTTAATTTAGCTTGTTTAAAGTAACTATCTTTTAACTCGATACCTATTGCTTTTCTACCCATAGAAACGGGACTAAAAACTTCACTACCTACACCCATAAAAGGCGTTAAAACTACTTCGTTAGGATTTGAATATAATTCTACTAACCTATCAATAACATCTAATTGCAACGGGTGTACGTGCTTTTCGTCATCTTCTTCTTTGCTATCTCTAAAAGGCAAAACATTATCGATACGAATATCGTCCCAAACGCTAGAAGCGTACCTTTGCCAAATGTAATGATTTAGCTTTGTGATTTTATCATCTTCGTTTATGTTGTTTAAGTGTTCCCAAAGTTGAACCTCGTTTAAATCTGAATTATTAGCGTTGTTCCACGCTCTTAAAATGTTTGGTAAAATTGGAACTTCACCCGCATAATGATTCATTCCATAAGGGTGTACTACTGGTACTTTATTTTCGCCTTTTTTAGTAAATACCAAAACATAATCTGGCATCGCTGTAAAGCATTTAGTTGAATCTTCAACTATAAACTTGTGCATTAATGATTGTACCATAGTACGCATACGAACTTTTAAAGGCTCTTTCCAAATTGTAATACGGTTGCGATATTCAAAACCGTATTTCGTATGTATTCTAATTATCTCGTTTGGAAAATCCCAAAGGCGACAAGTGTTATCAAATACATCTGTACAATGTACGGCAGTAATACGCCCCGACTTTGTTACTCTTGAAATTTCAGCTACTAAAAATTCGTATTGCTGTAAAAATTGTTCTTTGCTTTCGCAGTTGCTAAAATCGTTTTCACTACTTGAATAATTGTATAGTCCAGCGAACGGAGGAGAATAAACCGATAGGTCAATACTTTCGTTTTCTAGCGTTGGCATTACTAACATACAATCGCTGTTATAGATTGCATAATTTTCTGTTACGATTTGGTCTTTTACTTTGTTTTCCATTTTAGATAAAGTTTGGTTTAATAATTTGTTTGTTAAATTCTTTTGTTACGTTTGTAAATGTACTGTTGACATTTTTAGTTAGATTTTCGTGTAATTCGATTGCTTTTTGCGTTTTCTGTTGTAAGGCTTCTAGTACTCTCGTTTGCCCATCGGAAATAACCATATCAATAACTACATCTTTTGTTTGCCCAAAACGCCAAAAACGTCTTATAGCTTGGTAATATTGCTCATAACTCCAAGTTGGAAAAAATACCGAGTGATTACAATGTTGCCAATTCAAACCCATTGAAGTCATCTTTGCCTTTGTAATTAGCCTTTCAATTTCACCGTTAGCAAATGCTAAAAGTATTTCTTCTTTTTTGTCTATGGATTGACTTCCAATAATCTCAACAGCATTTTTATCAGCGTGTTTTAAAATAGAACTTTCGTTATTAGTATTGCACCAGTATACGCTAGTTTTACCTTGTGCTAGTTCAATAGCTTTCTCACATCTTTTTTCTTCTGTTTGCTTTTGTTCGTGTCGAATCTCATTAAAGTTTTTAGCAATTATGTTAAACATTTGCATTTGTCCATCAATATCAATCGGACTGTCATTTAAAACAATATGCTTATTAACTATCAACTCAGGTAAATTATACCTATCGTTACTAAATCCTAAATCTGATGGCATTTTAGCCATAATCGACCATTGATTAACCCAAGCAAAAAAATCCTTTTCAGCGTGTGGTTTTAAGTAAAACTTTTCTCCAATGTTTCGGTTATTACTATCAACTGAATTTTGATTGTTTTTAAAAAACTTGCCTAGCATATCCATATAACCCATATAACCGAGCGCTTCGCTAGACGTTCCTAATTCTATAAAATCATTTGGAGATGGTGTAGCAGTCGATAAAAATCGATAAGGTATTTTCTTTACAAATGATGTAACCTCTTGTTTAATTTTACCGTCAAAGTTTTTTAAGATTGAACTTTCATCAAGTATAACACACTCGAAGTCTTTTGAATCAAAGTAATGTAACCTTTCATAGTTACAAATTATAATCTTTTTTGTAAACTTACCATCTTTGGAATATTCGATATCGTCAATACCTAATTTTTCAGCTTCTAAAATAAACTGAAATGCAACCGCTAAAGGCGTTAAAATCAAAACGTTTTTGTTAGTGTGGTTAACTACATTTTTTGCTATTGATAACTGTACTAAAGTCTTGCCTAGTCCAGTATCTAAAAAGACAGCAATACGCCCCTTTTGAACTGCTTTTTCAATAACGTGTCTTTGAAAGTCAAAAGCTATTTCAGGAATGTAATTAGCTTTAAATCCAAAATTACCTATTGAATGTTTTTTCTTTTCCAAGAAGTTTAAATAATCATTCATTTATTTTTAAATTGAAAACGCCCACAAAGAACAGTAAGGCGTGTCCAATGTGAGCGAATTATAATATTGTGTTACGGTGCCTTACTCCCGATATAATGCAAATGTAAAACTTTTTATTTACTGTGCAAATTTTTAACACCCAAAGTTGAAATAATCCACCCTACCCTGCAACTCATTAATCCTATCGTTGTTAATTCCGTTTGGGTTGTTGATTGTTAGTTTGTGTATTAACCTTGCCAACGAATTTATCATTGTAATCAAACTCAAAACTAAACAACTCATTACTATCCGTGTAAATGAATGTGTAAACCCAATGCCAACACTCGCCACGACCTGTAATCAATTTTGATGGTAGTTGTGAGTTTTTAGATATTGATGATAGGCGGTAGTGACGTCCGTCACGTGATACGGATGGATTGAATTGTATTTTGCCGTGAGGTGTGTTTATGTGGTTCATATAAATTCATTATTAAACCATTCAATAAACATATCAAAGTCAGTAGCTACAAAGTAAATTCCACCCGCACGAATTATAGCATCTCGGTAATTAATTTGGTCTTGGCTCATTCTGTCCTTACCTATCTTAATTTCAATCTTTACGGATTTGCCTTTAATGGTTGCTGAAACATCTGCGGTTCCATTAGTTGAAGCTCCTTTGATGTATTGAATTGATCCGATTTGTTTTCGTCTGCCTAAACAGTCCTCGACTATCTCACGCTTGTCTAACATCCTACCCATTGAACTAATACGCTCGGCTTGATAGCCGCTTAGATTTAAAAAGTCTTTGATACATTTTGTTAGTCCGTTTGCTGTTTTATCGCTGTACTTTGGTTGCGGTATGCAATGGTCCGGAACGTTTGGATATTTAATTTTAAGGTCTGCTAGTGCTAGATTGACTAGGGTTGTTTTGTTGGCTTTATTCATTACAATAATTTTAGTTGCGATTGTTCTGTGACTGGTTCTAGGTTTATTTGATTATAAATAACTTCGTTTTTTGTATAGCTATGTAATTCTAAAAAGAAACACTCAATTCTTTGTCCTTGACTTATTTTAACATCTGCTAAATCTAAACAGAAACGCTTTACTTTTCCCACATACTGCCTACCATAAATAGTAATATTTAAAGGACAAACATTTGTATTAATTAGATAATTTTCTACAAACATTTCAAAGTCTGAAATATAAAAATCTGGCGTTTCTTCAAACTTATTTATTGTTATTTTCATTCTGTATTTTTTCAATCCAATTATTTAAAGTTACTCGGCTCACGTTAAAATCTTTTGCTAGTGATGTTTTGTTAATTTTGTTGTCTCCAAACTTTAGTATTATCTCTTTTAACGCTTCGTAATTTGTTCGCTTAACTTTTCCGTTCTTAACATCTGACACCTCACGGCTATTTAATGAATCAACTTTAATTTTCTTAAACTGCGAAATAAAATACTGCGCTAACTTTTGTGCGTTTTTAATATTATCTACACTTATAAGAGTTTTTTTCATATCTTTTTTATAGAAAAAACAATCTAAGAAAAACAGTATTAAAGCAAATCTAGGAATGTAAATCTTAATCTTTGAAATCATACTTTTAAACATCTCGGGTTCATCCTCGCTGTTTTGTATTTCGCTATAACTATCAAATATTTTTACCCATTCTTTTCTAGCTTCCTCATTCATTGAAACAACGAAAGGTATAATTTCGTTGTCGTCGTCTTTTTTTATAAACGAGGTAACCGTATCATTCATTGATGTAATTGTGTTTTCGTACCATTCAATCAAATCATCGCCTAAATCTTCCTCGTTGTAATTTTCGGCTTTTAGGTTTTGAGGATAACAAAATAAAAATCTATCTATAAAACCACTTGAGATATTTTCATTTGTAAATTGTTGGTCTAATATCTCTGGTTGAATTCCACCGATAACTGATATAAAAGGCGAATTTATGTAAAGGTCGTTTCTTGAAAGTCTATTAACTATTATGCTTTCGTTACTCCAAATAGATAACCATTGTTGCTTATCTGAACCCTCTCGATATTTATTCATATCCTTAAACCAGCCATCTAGTTCGTCTTTATTAATCCCAATTGCATTTTTACTTTCATTATGCAAATTTATCAACGCTTCAATAGTTGTGTCGCTGGCAATTAATTGTTTTCTTTTTGGCTTTTCAATCGGTACTACATTAACTTGCTCTTTTTTGGTCATCTCAATATACTGCTCGTACTTTTGATACTTCAAAAAATAATCTTCTATTCGTTTCTTATTAATCTTTTTTAAAGGGGAAATTATATTATTTACGCTTGGTGTTTTTCCAAGTCCAGCCTTACCAACTAACGAAATAAAAACTACTGCGCTTTCAGTCCATCCTTTTTTTGCTTTAATCTTTAGTGAGTTACCAATTATTACCGAAGTCATCCAAAGTAATGCTCCAGCCATAAAATCAATATTAAGCATTAATTTACTGTTTGAATGTTCTAAATACATTTTTAAATGTGGCGGAAAAACCTCTAAAGGAAACTCGAGCGTTTCTATTTTTGGCTGTTCTATTACATCTTCTTTAGGAAATTCTTTTTTTAACCTTTCTCCATAACCTTGAATATAAATATCTTTAGCTGATGCGCTAAAATCGCCATTGTGTTTTTGTATTGTGTAGGCTTGAAAAGCATTTATTAACTTTTCGTGTGGGTAAATAGTTCCTGTACTAAATAAGTACATACAATCACTATTTTTAAAAATATATCCCGAGTGCGGAGAAGTTGCCCCGTGTCTTTTAATTATAATCTTATTGGTTAAATGTCTTATAATTTCAAATTCACTTTGCACAATGTCTAGTACTGAATTTTTATCGTTAAAATCTTGCCAAGGGGTTACACCTACCGAAGTAAATTCTTTTACTTTTAAAGGTTTTTCTTCTACTGGCGCAACGTAATTATACATTCTCGAGAACGACCAAATAATTTCACGGTCTGCATCTGAAATGTAATCTATATCAAAATATGTTTTCTTACTTATGTTGTTGTCTGGGTAAAGAAAAACATAACCAAATCTACCTCTACTTTCAATTACCGCCTCTTTATGTCCTTGTAATACAGCTATTTTTTTATTAGTATCACACCGCTTTGATTTGTAAAGCAAATGATAACCATCGTTTTTAGTTTTATAAACTACTACCTTTTCATAAAAGTCTAAAATATTGTCATCTAGGTAAGATATAAATTCATCCCAAAAATCTGTTTTTTCTTTTGCCGTTGAAAATACTTTTAAATCTACATCTATGCATTCTAAATCTTCAAATCCCGTAATTATACCTACATTCTTTGTCGCTGGTATTTCGGTTTGGTCTTTTTTAAATTTACCGCCTTTATAATTGTATTGCTCAAGGAATTTAGTAGTAGTTAGTTTTTTAGTCTGTAAATCTTTCCACGAAAAGTTAGGCGTTTTATCTTCGCCAACTGTGAGTAAAGAAAACTTTTCGAGTAGTAGTGTTAAATCTATATTCATAAGTAACAGAAAAACCCAATGTCGTTTGGCTAGTGTGGTAAACGCCTCCCGACTTTGGGTTTTATTTCTGTGTTTCTATGGTGTCGGTTACCACTCCAACAAGGCAAATTTATAAAACTAATTTGAATTAAACAAGTATAATGCTAAAAATAAAAGTGTAAAGTAAAGTGTAAACCAAAACGTACAGTTTTATTAAAAAGTGTAAACCTAATTTTTGACTTAACTAATTGATATATAAATAGATAAAACGTAAAAGCAAGGCAAAAGTGTAAACTTTACACTTTTTTTTGAAAATAATATTTTTTCTACTTTCTGAATTTATTTTTAATTACAAAGTGTAAAGTTTACAAAAACGTAAAGTTTTATAATTAAAGTTCTATTTATCAAACAATTACAATAAAAAAAACTGTACACTTTTCAATGTACAGTTTACAGTTTAGTTTACACTTTTTACACCCGCAACTTAATCGGGTGTTTTCTTTAGTTAAAATGGTAAATCATCGTGAGTTACATTACTTGCGTTTGTTGCTGTTGGGAATGGTTCTGAAATAACCTCTGCGGTATGCACTTCTTCTTTTTTAGCTGCAATATTAATACTTCCATCAGTCCAAAAGCATTTACCGTTTCCAACGTAAAACCGTGTCGCTTTTGCTTCTCTTTGTTCTTTAGTTTGCGATACATAAGCCGTTACGTTTTGTCCGTATGCGTTTGTATCGTTATTGATTGAAAAATCAATACTAATTCCTTTTTCGCCTTTAGCTTTTAGTGTGCTTAAAAGCGTTTCTAATGTTTCAATCTTAATGTAGATGTTCGATAAACTACTCATAATTCAATGGTTTTAATAAATTCTCTAATATTTGTTACTCTTTTTTGTAAATCGGCAATAACATCTTCCGAGTATTCTATTTCGTATTTTTTAATACGATATTTTTTATCTAAATGACTGTAAGTTTTTGGTGTTTCCCACGCTGGTATATTTTCAGGACTATCTAACAAAACGTAAATTAATACAGCTTTTTTTAGTCCTAACAAATTCATATAGACTTGAAGTTGATAATAATAATCTATTGTAGGGATTTCCTTTTCAAAGAATGGAAATGTAAATTCATCCCAAGAACATTTAATGTCGTAAACTATACCGTCAACAATTAGATCAGGCGTACCTTTAAAAAATTCATTCTCATAACTTTGCTCGTTCTTTAAAGTAAACGGTAAATCTAGCAACTCTATTGCTTTGTCAATCGCTTCATCTTCTAACTCGATACCTTTGGTTACATACTTGTTGGATAGTTGTTTTTTATAACCGTAGATTTCCTCTTTAAGACAATCATAAACGTATGTTTTTGTTGTTTCTGAAAGTAACTCGGTCTTATTGCGTGGGTTAGTCATTATCTTACCTGCAGAACTCGCTCTTATTTTGAACATAATAGTAATTCGTTTTCGTTAGACAATTGATATTTTGATTTTACTTGGTCGATTGTAAATGCTTCGCTAGTTATTGCGTCTTTTACTTTCTGCCAATTCGGGTGCGTTGGAGTTAACTCTATCAAAGATAAATCCATTTCGTAAGATATTAAATCCTTACGATTTAAATCAGATCCAAATAATTTACCAAAGTGGTCGCAAGCATCTTTAATCGCTACTGTTTTTGCCATCGGAAAAGCCATAGACAAAGCACCGTTATTAATATTGTTTAAGTCTGATGGACTTGTACCTTTTGCGGTTTGCAATTGACTAGCACCAATACCATCGTGAAACTCCCAAGTTCCCGTAACGGGATGTAAGTAATGAACACGAACTGTAACCCAAACACCGTTAAACGCTGTGCCTTGTCCTGTTACTTCTATACGGTAGTTCTTGAATATAGTCTTTAAAAGAAACTCTATTCTTTCAATTGGTAGGTATTTGTAATTCTTAATAAACGGGTGCGTTTTAACCCACGTTTCTTTTGGCGGTTGATTCATAAGCATAACCAAAGCATCGTTTTTTTGTGTCGATACTTTGTCGATGTATAAATCTTGAATTTTAGGAAGTAAGCTCATAATTTTGATTTAAAGTTGATAATTCATTTTGCTTGGGTAAATTTCCCAAACCGTATTGACGTAAATAACGCTATCTGATACGGTTGGGATATTTAACATTTTTTCGATTTGCTTTCCGCTTAATAAGTAGCAATTTTTACCACCGTGCAAAGTTTTAGTAAACCGATTTAATCTAGCTTTTCTGTTTACATTTGTTTTGGATATTTGGTATAAACTAGATATTTCTTGAACGGTAAATAACCTAGTATGTTTGTTGACCTGCATCATCACTTCTCAATCACATCTAAAATCATTTTACGCCAGCCTATTTCTTCGCTCATGCTTTGCGCCATTGCTTTAACCGCTAGAAGTTTGGTTTTGAGAACGTTGTTTTCGTTATACAGTTCCTCGTTTTCAATTTCTAAAGGAGAAAGCGTAATTTCAATAGGCAGTTCTTCTTGGTTCGCTGGGTGTAGTGAGTTACCGACACCTATAACGTCGTGGTCGTAGTTTGACATGATTAAGAGTTTTTAATATCGTTAGACTGATAAGCACTTCTTTTACTTCCATTTACTTTTGGAGTACCATCTTTTTTTAATTCAGCACCGAAATAAATACAACAAGGTAATGCGCCAAAATGAAATCGTATATCTTCAATTAATACCGAGCCAATATGGTCTGTAAAGACATCTCCTACTTTATAAGGATTGTTCAGCAAACAATATTTTTTAATCAAGCTATTTAAATTTGATTGATATTCGTTTAATAAGTCTTTTTGTTTCTGATTTAATTCTGCTAATGTCATAATATTTTGTTTTTAAAGTTTAACATGGCAAAGATATAAATTTAATTTACAATACAAAATTAATTACGTTATTTATATTGATTATAAACTATCAAATTAATTTTGTAATTAAATTTAAGTATGTATATTTGTCGAAATAAAAAACTTTAATTATGAATAAAAAAGCAACACACAACGAGCGAAACGCTGGCAGAAAACCGACCTATAACGTGCCTACTAAATTAAAGAGAGTTCCTATAATTGCAGAGGGTGCGATTGATGAACTTTTGCAACCTTACCTTACTAAGCAAAATGCCGACCAAGCCAACTAAAGAAACAACAACGCTCTTAATAGCCTTAGTGATAGTCGCTTTGGTTTATGCGGGGATTAAATTATTAACTTAAAAACAATATTATGGAATTAGACAACAATTACAGAATCGTTTACGACGAGAACAATGTCATTTTACAGTTCTTTGAGCAACGAGCAAAGAAACAAAAAGATGGTAGTTTAGTAGATTTTGAATTTACCGAAAACTTCTACTATCCAAATATGAAAACGGCTTTAAATGCTTTTTTAAGCAAATCATTACACGGTAGCATATCCGTTGAAGCAGTATTGCAAGAAATTAGACGTGTCGAATCAATAATCTCTAACCTCAAATAACTATGAACACTTTAAATTTAGAACAAGTAAAAGAGCATTTTAAATATGCTAAAGAGGTTAGGTGTTTGGGCAAAAAAACTATGCACGACATTACTAAATGTGATGAGCGTGGTATTCACAAATTTATGGATTATTATTATATTTGTATCGATGGGCTAAATGTTGGTTTAGCAGATATTAAATATAATGAACTAGCTGAAATACTCACTTATATTTTTGATCGTGGGGAAGAAGTGATTGTATGGGATGAAGATGGTAAAGAATATATAAAGCCATTTGTTACTTTTGATTTATTAAACAACCCAGTAGTAATGACTGGAGAAAAAGATGCTACATCAATTTCTTTCAAACACATCCGCAAACTCACACCCGAATCACTATTAGAACCGCAATTAACGGAATTAAAGAAAGTTGCAGAAGCTAATGGAATGACTGTTGAAGTAATATTTAAAGGAAAGTAATTATGAAAGCAACAATAGAAAAAATCAACGGCAAGTGGACTGTAAACGGCAAACCACATTCTGAAATGTCAATACTCGAAATCGGTCTTTTAAACGAGTTTTTTGCAGACTTTAACCTTACTACTAACCAACGTTGCAAAAAGTTCTGCAATTGCAAGATAAACGAATTGTTAGTGGATTGTGAGATTGTTGAACCGACTAAGGTATTTGATGAGAAGTTTGATAACCCGATTGACCAAATCGACAACTTTCTGAACAATGACAACTAAAACAATTTGCATAGGCGCAATAGCTTATGTAGTTCTTTACTTAATATTCCTATTCGTATCGATTAAGAAAGTAAAGGAAAATAGAGATTATTATAAACCTAAAAAAGATTGGTAATGAAAGAAATATACACAACCCTAGACAACTTCATTACAGCGCATCCTATTTGGTCAGCGGTTATATTCTTTTGGATTGCTATAATAGGGCTTGGTATTTACTGTTACAAATACCATAGAGAGGAAATAGTAATGGATTTTGAGGAACACGAGTAACGGTCGGTGCTATATGCTGTTGTGGATTTTATGACAGATGTAGCGATTAAAGACAAATTATTATTCACTCACAAAACACCAAATTAAGCCTTATGCCACAATAGCTTATAGCACTTGTTACCAGATGGTTTTTAAACTAATTTTTATGAAAAAAACTAGAGTATTAAAACAGGAAAAATGTTCTGAATGCGAAAAAATAGGTATTCACGCAAAAAATTTATGCCAAGCCTGCTATTCCAAAAGTAGAAGGCAAACTCCAGAAGGAAAAAAGGCTTTGAGATTATATAATCAAACAAAAGGTAAAATAGCACAACAAAAGTATTTAAGTAAAAAACCGCCTAAACTACCTAAAGAAAAAAAAATGTGTGAATGTGGGAAAGTGGCGATTGCTAAAAATATGTGCCGTAATTGTTATCAAAACAAATACACGAATAAAAGTTATGTGTACAAACCAAAAGAAAAGAAAGTCGTTGATTTTAATCCTATTTACAAAAAGGTTCTTGAACAGGTTAAAAAAGGAAATACTATCGAATTTTCTTGTAAATCATTAAATGTGAATAGAACTAAATTCTATAAAAACATTACACCTATTCAAAAAAAAGAAATTAATAGTTATAAAATAATCGGTAATATTTCAGAATTTGATGATTACGATGATTTTCTTTAAACTATCTGGTAACGTTCCTCTAGTACAGAACGCTAGGGAGTAGCAAGCGTATTGACTTCCACCGCAAAACAATGATAACAAATACAAACAATTAATAACCAAAGCCTATTACCCTAGTGTTTTGTACTAGATGTTAGTGGCATACCACGTAAAATTTTAAAATTATGGAATTAAAAACTGCAATTG
>ERZ724511.74-NODE-74-length-35738-cov-9.715327_pt1 | contig 35738 bp, 30 predicted proteins | sample MGYA00376044_ERZ724511 | MGnify/ENA primary metagenome ERZ724511 (study PRJEB28724, sample SAMN07190887) | wastewater metagenome | isolation source: effluent of sewage treatment plant in Hong Hong | place: USA: Christiansburg, Virginia | collected 2016-03-01 ...
AATTCCGATATTGTAGCTGAAATACAATTTATATACAACGGTAATGGGCTCGTTGATATACGGATTGGTTTTAGAAACATCGGCTACTAAATACAAATTATTATCGGCAGAAATTTGGCCGTCATTCTCTTCCTGACTTTGCTGTACTGCATTGGTTACCGTAATCTTTACTGGAGACGTCTTGTATACCTGGCCATTGAACTCAATGGCGGCTTGTTTAATCACTAAAGCTCCTTTTCGAGTAGGTAGTAAAAAATAAGAATACACTTTTTCAAAAGAACTTCTTCCGTTCACCCAAGATTGACTCACTTGTTGGCTAGGTCCAGCGATGATTCGGAAACCATCGAAAGAAGGTTGAATAAAATTATCACCATCTACATTCATAATAAAGTCAACACGAAGGCGTTCGTTTAGTGCCAAAGTGTTTTTACTCACTCGTGTCTCGAACTGAACTTGAGCCAGAAGTGGGTTAGCAATTATAAAAAGTGCAACTGCAATAAATTTTTTCATTTTAAAATGCGGTTTTTGAATTACCAATCTTTTTCGGTTTGAACTGGTTTTCCTTGGCCTTGTTTGGCTTTTACTTTATCTTGAATTTTCTTTTCTTCGTTGTTTACAGCGTCCAAAAGGTTTTCTAAACGATCTTTAGAAATTCCACCAGGTTTGGGTTTGGGTTGCCCTTGTTGGTCTTGATTTTTGCTGTTTTTCTGCTCGTTTTGTTTAGGATCTTGTTTTTTGTCTTGATCGCCTTTATCGTCTTTTTTGTCTTTGTCCTTATCGCCGTCTTTCTTGTCGTCTTTTTTATCTTTATCCTTGTCCTTGTCTTTTTTATTATCCTTATCGTTTTTCGGCGGATTGTCTTTTAGCATTTTTTTTGCCAAAGCATAATTGTAACGCGTTTCTTCATCTTCGGGATTAGAACGTAGGGCGTTTTTATAGGCATCAACTGCGGCTTCATAATTTTTATCTTTCATAAAAGTATTCCCCAAGTTGTGCAATATCTTGTGCTTTTGCGATTTTACTTTTGCTTTGCGTAGTGCTTCGACATAGGCGTATTGTGCTTCAGCATTTTGGTTTTGCTTGTAAATGGCATTACCTAAATTGTAGGGAGCCACCGTTCGGTTAGGGAATTTAGATTGTGAAATTCTATAATTTGCCTCCGCTTCTACAAACTTTTTTTCTGCAAACTCTTCATTGGCTTTTGGCAAAGCTTTGTCTTTTTGCTGAGCAAATAAGCCCCCTACCCCCAAAAGGGAAAACAAGAAAAGGAATATGAAATATTTTTTAATCATTTGTAATTTTGTATTTTATCACTTTCAAGTACATTTATCAACTTCACATTGGGAGGTTAGAAAACATTATTTCTCGTTAAACAAATTCAATTTTTTCACCCAACTTGTTTTGCGCTCTAATAGAAAAACATCTACCAAAAGCAACAGAAAACCAATCGCCAAAAACCACTGAAATTGAGATTGATACTCTGCCATTTCAGTTGCTTCAAATTCAGTTTTTTGAATTTTATCCAAAGTGTTTTTTACGAACTCTAACACTTCTTTAGTATTGGCGCCGTTTACATAATTACCATTCGTCGCTTTTGCGATGCTTTTCAAGCTTTCTGGATTCAATTTTGTGATAACAATTTGATTGTCTTTGTCTCTTTTGTAACTTTCAATCACACCGTTACGACGCAAAGGAATCGTACCACCCTTCTCCGTACCAACACCAATAGTGATGATTTTCATGCCAATTTTATTGGCTTCTTCGGCGGCGCTTTCGGCTCCTTCTGAATGGTCTTCTCCATCCGAAATCATAATCATCAACTTACTCGTTTTGCTTTTTTCATCAAAATAAGTAGCCGATAATTTAATCGCTTCATCTAAAGAAGTTCCTTGAGACGAAACAATGTCGGTATTCATACTTTGCAAAAACATCTTCGCCACACCGTAATCTGAGGTAATTGGCAATACTGGAAAAGCACTTCCAGCATAAGCCACAATACCAATGCGATCACTGCCGAGTTGATTGATGATTTGCGATACAATTTGCTTGCTTTTTTCTAAACGACTGGGCGCGATATCCTCTGCCAGCATACTTTTAGAAACATCGACCGCGAAAACAATATCAATACCTTCGCGCTTCACCGTTTCCATTTTGGTTCCAATTTTAGGATTTACCAAACCTAAAATCAAGGATGCAAAAGCCAGTATTATAACAATTAGCTTCAATAGCGATTTAAAACTAGAGCTATCTGGACTCAACTTTTGCACCATTTCAACCGAACCAAATTCGCGTTGTTTTTTTCTTTTCCAATACAAATTGTACAAGAAAACCACTACCAAAAGAGGCAATAGGATGAGTAGGTATAAATATTTTTTTTCGTCTAATTCCATTTTTTATTTAACCACTAAGGGCACTAAGTTTTCACAAAGTTCACAAGATAAATTGTAAACTGATATTTATTCTTTTCTATGTAATTATAAGTTTTTTATAAAATCTTGAAAATTTATAATGATGTATTGTTTACAACCTCCCATTAATTACTCGCTTTACACCATATTTTAACAAGCTCACATTAAAATTAATTAGCAAACCAAGTTTGCAATTTGACAATCTCAAATAAGTTAGTAACTGCGCTAAATGAACATCGGTTAAATCTTCAACAGCTTTAATTTCAACAATAAATTTCTCATCAATTAGTAAATCTATTCTATAACCAGCGTCTAATTTTACATCTTCATAAATTAAAGGCAATTTTTTTTGCTTTTCAATTTTGAAATTATGCTTATTTAACGCATAATACAAACATGCTTCATATGCACTTTCCAAAAGACCTGGACCTAATTTTTGATGCACTTTTAAAGCACATTCGAAAACAATTTTTGAAATATCATTTTCACTCATTTAATTTACTTTGTGGCCTTTGTGCCTACTTAGTTTCTTTGTGTTTAACTTTAAATAAAACTTCTGTACACTGTATTTCTCAAACCAACTTCAATGAGCAACAATAGTCCCGCTAGCAATACAAAAAATCGGAATTTTTCATCGTAGTCATAGAACTTCAATTCTTCTATTTCTGTCGTTTCGAGTTTGTTGATTTCGTTGTAAATCTGTGCTAATTTGTCGTTGCTCGTCGCTCTAAAATATTTACCATCCGTTTTTCGGGCAATATTTTTCATCAATTGCTCGTCAATTTCTACTTTCATCATTTGGAACAAAAAGCCTCCGTTCGGTGCGATAGCATAAGGAAACATTGCCATTCCATTTGTTCCAATTCCGATAGTGTAGACTTTGATTCCGTATTGTCGGGCAATGTCTGAAGCGGTTTCTGGCTCAATAAAACCAGCATTGTTTACACCATCCGTCAAGAGAATAATGACTTTACTTTTAGCTTTGCTGTCTTTCAAACGGTTTACAGCGGTCGCCAATCCCATTCCTATTCCAGTTCCGTCTTGCAAAACGTTGTCGTATTTTATGCTTTTGATAGCTTCTTGAACAATGGCTTTATCACTAGTCACAGGAGTTTTAGTGTAGGATTCGGCAGCATAGACTACTAGACCAATACGGTCATTGGGTCTTTCGTCTACGAAACTCGCTGCCACACGTTTTAGGGCTTCCATTCGGTTGGGCTTTAAATCTTTGGCCAACATACTTCCTGAAACGTCTATTGCCATAACAATATCAATTCCTTTGGTGGTTTTGGTTCTGTTGCTTACATCGACTGTTCTTGGTCTAGCCATTGCCACAATCAACAACGCCAAGGCCAAAATTCTAAACACGCTCAAGTAAGGTTTCAACAACACCCAAAATGATTTTTTGCCTTGAAAACCTGCCGTAGAACTCACTTTAAGCGAGGCTACTTGCTGGTTCTTTTTCCAAAACAACCAAGCAATAACCACTGGCAGTAACAAGAACAACCAAAAAAATTCTGGATTTAAAAACGTTATCTTTTCCATTAGTTTCTTGCTAGTTTTAATTCAACAGAATTCAATATACGTTCTGCTATTTTTGTGGCGTACTCATCTCCTTCTTCGTGCAAAATCATAATTTGCTGTAATCCGCCATTTTGACTAAACAATAAAATCTCATAATACAATTTCGTACTGCTATTGGATTTATCGTCAACTTTCGAGAATGTTCCGTAACCTTTGATTCCTTTTAATCCTTCAGGAGTTTCAAAATCCTCTTGTTTAACGAGCATATTTTGAGCGCCTTGTAATTCCATCATTTTTATAGAACCTTCGAGGGCTTTTGACAAATCGAGGGCGTTTTCTTGTTTGAAACTATAAGTAGACACCATCAAATAGAAATCTCCTAAAAAGCTTCCATAACCAAAGGATTGCATATCTTTAATTAATGCCAAACCTTCTTTTGGTAATGCTTTTTTCAAATCGACACGAGTCAATACTTGTGGAGTTTCAATGATTACTCCCGGATTTCCGTATTGACTTTTCACCCATTCGCCTTCCAATAATTCTTTGGTTTGATGTCCGATAATAGAGTGTACCGTGTACATAAATCCTTTGGTCACTACAAAAAACAAGAATACTCCGATTACGATTCCTACACCAAAACCTACATAAGTCCTTATTTTCGCTTTGCGTTCTTTTTCTAATTGAAGTTGTAATTGTTTTTGTTTTTGAGCTTCGTTCAACACATTTTCCTCTTCCGATTCTACTACAACAGGTATTGCATTATCAAGGGTTAAAATCGCTTTTTGAATTTTGTTTCTATCCTCGGCAATTTCGAAATCTAGGGGTTTTGATTTGGCAAATTTTACCAAATCCGCTTGTTTTAAAACACGCTCTAAATTCTCAATCGTTTCTTGAGATAACTTCATTTTCTTTTTCTGAGAAGCCGCTTTTAATCCCGCAACTAATTCCGCTGTGGTACTTTCCATCGCTGGAATGGCTATGGCTTCTTCAATATAATTTCTAGCAATATCCGTCAATTCGCTATAATACGCTTTCACATCGCCTTTTTGCCAAAGCTCTTTTTGCTCCAAGGTATTCAACAAACTGGTGGCTTTTTCGATAGGCGTTTTGTAAATAACAACTTCTGGTGCCACTGGTTTTTTACGAATTTTGAGGTACCAATAGGCTACTGCCCCAATGATAACAAGAGTTATCAAGAGGTACAACCACCAATTGCCCCAAGAATCTTGCGCTTTGATGATGCCTTTGATGTCGTACATTTTTTGTTTCAATGTATCAACAGCAACATTAGCGACTTCCACTTTAATAGAATCCGAGAAAAAAGGTTTTTTATCAATTAAAATCTTAACCGCAGGAATGGTATATCTTCCAGAATCAAACTGAGTCAAACCATACTTTTTGATTAACTCAATTTGGTCATTTTTTTTAACCGTATCAATTGGATAGGATTCGATAACTTCTAATGGTCCAATATTTTTTAGGTTAGGAAAAGCAACCTTTGAAGTAGTTTTTACCGTAGTCTTTAGAGTTAGTTTAAACTCCGCGCCAATTTTATTTTTGGTGGTGTCTATAGACGTGAGCACTTGTTTTTGCTGAGCAAAAAGAGAAGTCGATAGCGCTATAAATAATAGGTAAAGTTTAATTTTCATTTGTTTTTAACTTTAACCCTGTCAGAGTTTAAAACTCTGACAGGGTTAGTTTAACGAGATTTAAAATAACTCAATAGTTTAGTCACGTAACTTTCATCAACTCTAGTGTTCACAACTCCTGAGCCTGACTTACGAAAGGTTTCCTTAAAATAATTCACTTTATCTTGATAGTGCTTTTCATAATTCATTCGAACTGTTTTTGAACCTGTATTGATTAATTGAGTTCGTCCTGTTTCGGCATCGAGCATCGTCACCATTCCTAGATTAGGCATTTTCTCTTCGCGAATATCGTACACTCGTATTCCAGTAATATCGTGCTTTTTGGAAGCAATCTTCAGGGTTTGCTCATAGTTTTCACACATAAAATCAGAAATCATAAACACAATCGCTTTCTTTTTTTGAGTGCTTGATAGAAATTTCAAGGCTTGAGCAATATCCGTTTTATGGCTTTTAGGCTCAAATTCGATTAGTTCACGTATCAGACGCAAAACGTGAGAACGTCCTTTTTTGGGTGGAATGTACAATTCTATTTCATCCGAAAACAAAATCAAACCTATTTTGTCATTGTTTTGAGTGGCTGAAAAAGCCATAGTAGCGGCAATTTCAATGACAATTTCTTTCTTGAACTGACTTGTAGAGCCAAAATTTTCAGAACCCGAAATATCGACCATTAACATCATCGTCAATTCGCGTTCTTCTTCAAAAACTTTTACGTGGGCTTCGTTGTAACGGGCAGTTACATTCCAATCGATAGCGCGAATATCGTCACCATATTGGTATTGACGCACTTCGCTAAACGTCATTCCGCGGCCTTTGAAAGAGGTATGATACTCACCAGAGAAGATATGATCACTCAATCGTCTGGTTTTGATTTCTATTTTTCGTACTTTTTTTAAAAGCTCTTTTGTATCCATTTATTAAGTGATTAGTGATTAGTAATTAGTGAATAGTAAAAGCTAATTACTAATCACTAGTTACTAGTCACTTTTTAGGGTACTTCGATTTCGTTTACGATTTTGTTGATGATGTCTACCGAAGTTACGTTTTCAGCTTCGGCTTCGTAGGTTACACCGATACGGTGACGCAATACATCGTGAACCACAGCGCGAACATCTTCTGGAATTACATAACCACGACGTTTGATAAACGCATAACATTTGGCAGCATTGGCCAAGTTGATACTTCCACGAGGAGAAGCTCCAAAACCAATCAAAGGTTTCAAATCGGCTAGTTTATATTTCTCAGGGTAACGCGTTGCAAAAATGATATCCAAGATATATTTTTCTATTTTTTCGTCCATATACACTTCGCGAACGGCTTCTTGCGCACGCAAAATTTGTTCGACAGAAACTACTGGATTTACTTTTTCGTAACTTCCTTTTAAATTTTGACGAATTACATAACGTTCGTCTTCCATTTTCGGATAGTCAATTACTGTTTTAAGCATAAAACGGTCCACTTGAGCTTCTGGCAACTGGTAGGTTCCTTCTTGCTCAATTGGGTTTTGTGTGGCTAATACCAAAAAGGGTTTATCTAATTTGAAGGTAGTATCACCAATGGTTACTTGCTTTTCCTGCATCGCTTCTAGTAAAGCTGATTGTACTTTTGCAGGCGCACGGTTTATCTCATCGGCAAGGACGAAATTGGCAAAAATGGGTCCTTTTTTGATAGAGAATTCATTTTGCTTGATGTTATAAATCATGGTTCCAATAACATCGGCAGGCAATAAATCCGGAGTAAATTGTATTCTGCTAAAAGAACCTTGAACAGCTTGTGATAGGGTATTGATGGCTAATGTTTTGGCTAATCCTGGCACTCCTTCTAACAGAATGTGTCCTTGACCTAAAAGCCCAATTAGCAATCGCTCTACCATGTGTTTTTGTCCCACAATAACTTTGTTCATTTCCATTGTAAGCAAATCTATAAAAGCACTCTCCCTTTCTATTTTCTCATTGATTGCTCTAATGTCTAAAGTTGTTGTATTTTCTTCCATTGTTAAGTTTTTATTCTCTTTGATATTTGTCCCTTGTTTTGATGGTGCAAATTGAATTTTTTTTTAGACGTTTGGTGTTAAAAAATGGTTAAAAGTTCGGAAGATTCCCGAATTTTAAGTAAGAATTATGATACTATATATTAAATTTTAAGAACTTTGAAAAAATTACTTTATTTCCAAAGTTAAATTACATTTTAATCACATTTTAAGCATGACTAAATCTTCATTATCCCCTATTATTGCTGGTGCGATGAATTGGGGCGTTTGGGACAAAAATCTCAAAACAAAAGAGATGGAAAATCTCATTCACATCTGTTTTGAAAACAAAATAACCACTTTTGACCACGCCGATATTTACGGCAGTTATACCACTGAAGCACAGTTTGGAAAAGCCCTTTCAAATTCAAAAATTAAAAGAGAGCAAATTCAATTGATTTCGAAATGTGGGATTCAAATGTTGGCCGAAAAAAGAAACAACACCATCAAACATTATGATTATTCCAAAGACTACATTATTTGGTCTGTAGAAAATTCTTTGAAAAACCTAAAGACGGATTTTCTAGATGTACTCTTATTACACCGCCCAAGTCCGTTGATGCAAGCCGACGAAATTGCTGAAGCGGTTGAGAAATTAAAATCCGAGGGAAAAATCATTGATTTTGGAGTGTCGAATTTTACCAGTTCACAAACCGAATTGATTCGACAAAAAACACCGATTTCGTATAACCAAATTCAATTTTCGGCTACGGATTATCAGCCGATGCTTGACGGAAGCTTGGATTATATGCAACTGCACCAAATTCGTCCGTTGTCTTGGAATCCGCTAGGAAGTGTTTTTCGTCAAGAAAATATGCAAACTTACCGCTTGCGTAAATTATTGGCAACGCTAGTTTCTAAATATGAAATTGGTGCCGATACGATCTTATTGGCTTGGATTTTAAAACACCCTGCTCATATTATACCGATTGCAGGAACGGTAAATGTGGCTCGTATTCAGGCGTTGATGAAAGCTACTGAATTACAATTGTCGCAAGAAGATTGGTTTGCGATTTGGACAGAAAGTATGGGTAACGAAGTACCATAGTGGTAGTATAAATGATGCCAAAAAGGTAATTTGTTGCCTTTTAACCCCGATAGGAGCGGCATCCTTTTTTTATAAACCTGACAGGTGTTAAAAACCTGTCAGGTTTATAAAAAAAGATATAGCGGATAGCGGGACTTTGCCTCCTGATGATTCCCTTTGTTACTGTTCCTGAAAATTCTAAAACTCTTATCCAATTACATTTTATGATAAAAACTGCCTTAATTACAGGTGCTACCAGCGGTATCGGAAAAGCAACCGCAAAATTACTGGCTCAAAACAATTTTAAAATTGTGCTTTGTGGCCGAAGAAAAGACCGATTGGAAGCCTTGGAAAAAGAATTGAGCGCTTTTACTGCTGTTCACCATTTGTGTTTTGATGTTCGCGATAAAAAATCGGTTTTTGAAAGCATTGCGTCTTTGCCCGAAGCTTTTTCAGATATTGACATTTTGGTAAATAACGCTGGAAATGCCCACGGTCTTGATTCCATCCAAAATGGGGATATGGACGATTGGGACGCTATGATAGATATTAATGTCAAAGGATTGCTGTATGTTTCTAAAGCGATTATTCCAAAAATGATTGCTAAAGAATCTGGACATATCATCAACATTGGTTCGATTGCGGGAAAGGAAGTGTACCCGAATGGTAATGTGTATTGTGCTTCAAAATATGCGGTAGATGCGCTCAATCAGAGTATGCGAATCGATTTGAATCCTTACGGAATCCGAGTTGGAGGTATTCATCCCGGAATGGTAGAAACGGAGTTTAGCGAAGTCCGTTTTAAAGGCGATACTGAACGCGCTGCTACTGTTTATAAAGGTTTAACACCTTTGAAACCTGAAGATATTGCGGATATTATTCACTTTGTGGTGACACGACCTTATCACGTCAATATCGCAGACTTGATTGTGTATCCAACGGCTCAGGCTTCGCCAACTATTGTAAAAAGGAATTAACCTTTTATCACCACATAGAAACATAGAATTCATAGTTTTTAAAAGTATGCAATAGACGTTTTACTTTTCACATAGCCATTCTATGTGTGAAATAGTGCTATTTCTAACCCGTTGAGTGAAATTGTTTTATATGACAATTATCCGTAACTCCTAGCTAGACTCAAAATGTTGAGAATATACTTTGCGTCTCTGCGACTTTGCGTGAAATTTGTCTCGCTAAGACGCAAAGACGCTAAAAATGGATTAAGTATCTAAATAGCTCATTAAAGAATGAATGTATTATATGAAATAGTATCGATCTGATAGTTGAAGTATATATTTTTTTTTAAAAGCTAGATAGTTCTTTTTCTTTACTATACCATCAAAAAAGTGTACTTTTAGAGACCTAAAGTCTATGTAAGACCACACAAGTCATGATTAACAAACGCTTGCTTATTAAGAACCTATTGGCTCATAATGATGAGAGCAGTTTTTATGACAAAAAAAGACAATTGAATCTGCATTCTAGAGAAGGAAAAGCCAAATTTTTGAAACACATTTGCGCTTTATCCAACTCCAATCCTACCAACAATTCATACATAGTCGTAGGTGTTGAAGACCAAGATAATGCCATTGTGGGCGATGATTTTTTTGACGACAGTCGGATTCAGAATTTGGTGAATGCCTTTCTCGAAAATCCGCCTCAGATTCAGTATGAAAATGTACCTTTCCCCAATTTACCCAAAGACAAAGTAATAGGTTTAGTAACCATTAAACCCAATCCGAAGACCTCTTTCTTCAAAAAAGGAATTCATACGATACTTGCCAATAGCATTTTTATACGTAGAGGAAGCAACACACTCCCTGTAGAAGGCGAAATAGAACGCAACTATCAAAATACAGAAACGGTTATTGGCATAGAAAACAATTCACGCAACAGTATAGCATATACATTAGATGGTGTGATTGATTTTATGAATTTTCGTCATAAAGATATGTCTCCTAAATACAAAGTTTTCAAGGAGTTGTTCGTGATTTGCTGGGCGGGAATAGCCAAACATTACAAAGGAAAAACGTATTTGTCTAGAGTAGACATAGCCCTTATCAATGAACAAATTAAGCTGTTTTACTCTGCTCAAGACGTGGTAGAAATTACTTTTGACGAAGATACCTTTACCATTATTGAGTATGTGCCTTTAGGATTGAATGACAAAACCAGTTATTATCCTTTGGAAAAACAAACCTTGCGTTTTCACGATAATGGCTATTACAAAATCGACAGGGATTTTCTGTTTGAACCCCCCGAATTCAATACCAAAATGTTATACCACATTTATAATGCAAATAGTGCTTTATTGAACAAACTTCAAAAAGGACAATTGCTAAACGATAGAGAGTTAAAAGACCTAGAAAATCTACCTTCTACTTTGATGATTTGCTACCTCAACGGATTTGACGATGCCAAACAAAAATTAATTGATGCCAAAGCGGTTCTTAAACCTTTTCCACAAGTGTATTTGTCTTTCAAAGAAGCCTTGAGGATTTTGAGAAAAATGAAGTATGATGGGCAGTCGGCAGCTAATTAAAGCTATCGCGTCACTTCTTCAATCAAATAAAAAATAGAAGTAAACGATATTCCACTGGCTTTTTCTAAACCAATTTCACACGTCCTACTGGTTGAATATCCACTAGTACAATTACTCGGTATTTGATTTTTAATATCTCTTAATCCGTGTTCGTTTAACTCAGGAATCAAGAAACCACGGTCACCTGCAAAGCCACAACAGTTACTGTCAATCATCGTCACTTGCTCTGCACAATAGTGCGCCAAAGCCAATAATTGGTCCATTTTGCCAATTTTTTTAACCGAACAAACGGGAAAAATAGCCACGGCTTCCTTTTTCTTTTTTACGGTTAATTTGGGTAGGACAAAGTCCAACATAAAGGCAATTGGGTCAACAATTTTCAAATTGCTGGTGAATTCTTCTTTGGAATGGTAAAAACAAGGACTCATATCATACAAAATAGGATACTTGCCATTATCTGAAACACGAAGCAAATCAGCTTCTAAAAGCTGGGATTGCTTATGATTCACCTCGGTAAAACCTTTGCTCGAAAAAGGCATTCCACAACAATGCGCATCCAATTCTTTTGGATAAATAATGGTGTAGCCCGCCCGCACTAACAACTGATGCGTCAGTGCTGTGAGTTGAAGGTCTTCTTCTTTTTGAAATTCGTTTTTTCCCATCGCACGGTTGATGCAGGAAGGGAAATACACTACTTTTAAATCAGCCATATTTATTTATTTTTGCCACGAATGCACTAAATCTTAAAATTATTTCACCGCAAATTCGCAAATTAAATTTTACAACTACTTAAATTAAAATTTGCGAATTTGCGGTTATTTCCTTTATGCTATTCCAATTAAAATCTGCAAATTAGTGACTCTTTTTTTAAAACCAATTCGTGAATCAGTGGCCAATCTTTCGTTTACTTAATTTTATCCGCTCCTTTCGGAATTTGAGGAATCCATTTTGGGATAGTACCTCTTGAAATCCAATGCATTCCACTAGAAATCGAAGACATAATTCTGGTCCCAAAAACTGAGTGAAAAAACGACACTACTTTTAATCCCATTCGCATCATAGCGGTGGTACTTTCCATATTTGAACCTATGTAGTTCGCTACTTTCTTTTGTGTATCCGTAATCGCATCGGCTCGCCAATGTTTGACAAACTTGCCCGTATCAATGTGAACAGGACAAGCCAAAGCACACAAACCATCGGTAGCACAAGTTTCATCCAATTGATAAGTAACATCTTTCCGAATGTCTGCCAATCGTTGCGAGTCTTCATTCGTTGCTTCTAATCGGCTGATTTCTCTGGCAATAACAATGCGTTGTCTGGGTGAAAGCGTCAATCCTTCGGAGACACAATGCGGTTCACAGTATCCACATTCCATACATTTATCAATAATAGCGTGAGATTCTGGTAAAGGTTTTAAGTGTTTCAAATGCGCTTTTGGATCGGGATTAATCAAAACATCGGGATTGATTTGATTCTTAGGATCGAAGATCTTCTTAATGCGTTTCATAATATCATAAGCCGCCGCTCCCCATTCTTTTTCCACAAAAGGTGCCATATTACGTCCCGTTCCGTGTTCCGCCTTCAGAGAGCCTCCAAATTGATCCACGACAATTATCGCCAATTCGGCCATTAAATCTTCGTAGCGTTGTACTTCCTTAGGACTCGAGAAATCTTGCGAAAACACAAAATGCAAATTCCCTTCTAGCGCATGTCCAAACAAAACCGCGTCATCGTATTCGTATTTTTTAAATAATCCTTTCAAAGCCACACAAGCTTCGGCCAATTGTGGTAACGGAAAAGCCACGTCTTCAATAATCACTGTCGTTCCTGTTTTTCGCAAACCGCCTACCGTGGGCAACAAACCTTTTCTGGCCTTCCAATTAAAATAATATTGTTTGGGATCTGATGTGAATTCATAATCCGTGTAAGTTGGAATCGAACTAATTTGCTCACGAACCTGTTGTTGCTTGATTTTCAATACATCAAGATTATTATCTCTACATTCTACCAATAAGGCGCAAGCATCTTCGTGTAACGTTTTAAAATAATCAGGTGCTTCAGGGTCATTTTCTACCGAGCGAATGGAATCTCTGTCTAGCAATTCTACTGCGGCAACGGGGCTTGATTTCAACAAAATCGTCGCGTTACATGCGTCCTGAATCGAATTGAAAATCAACAACGAGCAAGATTTATGCTTTTCGTCTACAACCGTCTTGAAAGTCACATTCGAAATAAATGCCAAAGTCCCCTCAGAACCCACCATCAAATGCTTGATAATCTCAATAGGGTCTTCATAATCCACCAAAGCATTGATGCTATAGCCCGTAGTATTTTTAATTTTAAATTTCTGACGAATGCGCTCCTCCAAAGCTGGATTCGCAATAATAGTATGTCGCAAGTCCTTAATTTCCTCAATTAAATGCGCCTGCGTTTCATAAAACGAAGCCACACTTTCCGCATCGGCTGTGTCTAGAACTGTCCCGTCGTGCAAAATCATTCGAATATCTGCAATGGTTTTATAGGAATTCTGAGCCGTTCCGCAGCACATTCCGCTGGCGTTGTTGGCTACAATTCCGCCAATCATCGCCGCACCAATAGAAGCCGGGTCGGGACCAATCTTTAATCCGTGTGGCGCCAAAAAAGTATTCGCTCTAGCGCCTACAATTCCGGGTTCTAGTTTTATCTTTTGCTTGTCATCTAGTAATTCGTAATGCTTCCAGCCGTGCGTCGCAACGACCAAAACCGAGTCCGTTATCGCTTGTCCCGACAAACTCGTTCCCGCCGCTCGAAACGTCAAAGCAATATTCAAGGCATTTGCCGCTTTGATAATCGCCACCACTTCGGCTTCAGAATGTACCAAAAGCACCATCTTCGGAATCAACCGATAAAAACTTGCATCCGTTCCATACGCCAAGGTTTGCAGAGGGTTCGTCAATATACGCTCCGAGTCGAGCACAGCGGCAATTTGGTCTTTAAACTTTTGATAAGAAGGAGATAATGACATCGTTTTGTGTAATAAAATGTAAATTTAAGCATTAGCGACCATTAATTTCACCCCAAGCCGCACCATTGTTTTTAGGAGCAGCAAAAAATGGGTACATCAGTAAGCAAAGTCCCGCTGTCCTTCCAATCTTTTTATCCCGAAAAAGGGATAAAAAGGATTTTCCCTCCCATCGGGGCTAAGAGTAAGCATCGTCTTTTTTTGTAAACATTTCTTTGACTTTCTTGCACAAAAAAAAACGAAGCACTAGGCCTCGTTTTCATATTATTTTGGAATGTATTCCTAATTTTTCAAATCTTTGATTACTTTAAAGGCTACATCTACTTCATTCTCATTCACCAAGATAGTAAACTCATTCGAAGTCGAAATCACCTCATTGATAATGATTCCTTCCCAAGCCAAACGCTGAAAAATGAAGTAGTAAATACCCGGAACCACTATGTTTTCTTTTGGCAACTTAACCGTAATCGAGGCCAAATTTTCTAATTTCTGAATTAATTTCTCACTAGAAAAATGTTTTTCAACCAAGTGATTCACGCTGTTACTCACTACAATATTAATCTCATTAACCCCACGTGAGGAAGTATAGAAAATATCCGAAAACGTATTAATGTCGGTAATCAAATCAGCTTGCTTGTTCAAAACAATGTCAGAAACCGCAAAAGTGTAATCCGTCAACTCCGAGCGAACCGTAATCTCACCAATGTTTTTGATTACTTTATTTATTTTATGATTCAATTTGAAATCCAATTCTTCTGTTAATCGTTTCAAAGCCATCACCACAGCGCCTTGTTTTACCTCTTTACCAAATTCACTTTCTAATTCGGTCATAATATTCCGAGATAATGAAGTCAAATTGATAATACCCAAAGAAAGAGCGTTCAATAAAAAAGGTTTGGTTTTGATGTAATTTTCAACAATTGAAGAAACAGTTTTCATAACAAATACATTTTTAATTTTTTTAGAGAAAGATTAGATTTAACTGACAAAATGTGTTAAATCTCTTTGCAAATATAAATAAAAAACAATTTGTTACAAATATAACATCAGATTTTTTTCGATTAAAAATGAAAAAAAGCGTCGGTAAGGTGTTCAATAGCAAAGGATTCCTTCTCTTTATGAATCGCAATAATGTCAAATCGTACATTTACATCGATTTCGTTGAGGGTCACATAAGCGTCTACAGCTTTTACCAATAATTGGATTTTTTTTGGTTTTACGAAGTCTTGTGGCAATCCAAACTCGATAGAAGAGCGTGTTTTGACCTCAACAACGGCCAAAATATCTTCTTTTTGAGCCAAAATATCAATCTCCGCCTTCTGAAAAATCCAATTCGTAGCTAAAATCGTGTAACCTTCTTTTTTCAGAAAATCAACCGCTAGCTCCTCACCTAGTTTTCCTAATTCGTTATGTGCTGCCATATTTTAAATCAAAACCCTTTTAAAATTTTAAACATAAAAGTCATATTAGTGTTTTTAAAATCACCATATAAGGCATATAAGGTCATTTAAGTACAATGATTGTTCTGAGTTAATCGAATAAAAGAAAACCTTTCTCTGTGAACCTTGTGCAAGCCTTTGTGTCCCTCGTGGTTAAAACCTAATGTATTATTTTAAAGCAACTTATATGCCCTTCAATGACTTATATGGTTCAACCAAAAATTATTTTCAAACTCAACTTAAATTCCCTTCAATGCCTTATATGGTTCAATAAAAAATTATAAACCTATATGTTTCAACCCAAAAACTATTCAAAAACCACAGTAGTCCCTGTAGCCGTGACTTCAAGTGTAATGGTGTTTCCCAAAATCAAAGCGCGATTGTCCTTAATATGCCCCGCTGGGAAATTATACACCACTGGAATGTTATAGGATTTGGTTACATCTTCAATAATTTCAAGCGCATTTTTGCCCCAAGGAATATCATTATCTTTCATTTTGGTCATACCGCCTACGATAATTCCTTTGATGCTTTCTAAACAACCGTTGCGTTTCAGGTTCATCATCATACGGTCGATGTGGTACAAATACTCATCTAAATCTTCGATAAAAAGAATTTTATCCGAACAATCAATAGCAGAAGGCGAACCAAACAAACTATACAAAATCGATAAATTCCCACCTACCAATTCTCCTTTGGCTTTGCCGAAACGATTCATTGCAGTAGGTTCAATAGTGTAGACTAATGGTTGTCCAAACAAGGCTTTGTACAAAGTAGCAATCGATTCAGGAGCGGTTCTAGGAATACTCACAGGCATCGTTCCGTGTATGGTTTTGTAACCCAACGTATTCAAATGATTGTGCAAAACGGTAACATCGCTAAAGCCTACAATCCATTTAGGGTGCTTTTTGAAAGTAGAAAAATCCAATAAATCTATCATTCTTACCGTTCCGTAGCCACCACGAGCACACCAAATGGCTTTAATATTTGGGTTGTCCATTTGCTTTTGAAAATCGGCAGCACGTTGCGCATCGGTTCCCGCCAATTGATTTTGGTCTAAACCAATGGTGCTTCCAATCACCACTTCTAGCCCCCAGCTATGCAATAAGTCGATAGTAGGTTGTAAATTATCTTCGATATTTTTTCGAGCGGTAGCCACAATGGCAACGGTATCTCCTTTTTGAAGTACGGGTGGTGTAATCATCATTTTTTGAGCTTGACTGTTAGTAATCGAGCATACAAAAACAAAAAACAAAGCTTGCCATAAAAAATGACCTTTGTTGCTATTGGCTTTTGCTTGTCGATTGGTAATAATGTTTAAGTTGGATTTCAATAGTTTCAAAACTGAGTTAAAAAACAAATATAGGCAAATCCTAAAATATGCAGCGGTTTCTAATGGAAATCCCTTAACTTTACTTGTAGCGATTTTAGTATAATATATATGAAGTATAACTGGTTGATTTTTGGACTCTTGCTTGTTTTGGGGACATCTCCTCTATTTCCCCAAAACAAAAAATTCAAAATACATACGGTTGCGTTTTACAATTTTGAAAACCTTTTTGACACCATCAACGACCCCGATACTTTTGACGAAGAATGGACGCCCGATGGTTTGCAACGATGGACGAAAGCAAAATACCAAACCAAGCTCCATCATTTGGCACAAGTCCTTTCGGAAATTGGTACGCCCGAAAACAAAGAATTGCCGACTTTTATCGGCGGATGCGAAATCGAAAACCGAGCCGTACTCGAAGATTTGATTCAACAATCTCAACTACAAGAGGCCGAATATGGTATCATTCACTTTGATTCGCCCGACAAGCGTGGCATTGATGTGGCTTTGTTATACCGAAAAAAATGGTTTCGACCAACAAACTTCAGTTCGATTCCCTTGTATTTGAATGCTACTCCTGAGTCTGAAAAAACCAATACTGCTGCATCATTGGCTGAAAAAACAGAAGATGATGTTCCTATTTTAGCACCAACCAAAAGGATTTACACTCGAGACCAATTACTCGTTAGTGGCTATTTGGAAGGAGAAGAAATCCATCTCCTTATCAATCACTGGCCTTCTCGTTCGGGTGGCGAGCAAAAAACAAGTGCGTACCGAGAGGCCGCAGGAAAACTGAACAAAAAAATTATCGACTCGTTGCAACAACTCAGTGTCAATGCAAAAATCATTACGATGGGTGACCTCAACGATGGTCCTCATAACAAGAGCATAAAAGTGGCTTTGGGTGCCAAAGGAAAAAAAACAGCGGTAGCTCCACACGAAATCTTCAATCCTTTTGAAGCTTTGTTGAGCAAGGGATTGGGAACCATCGCACACCAAGATGCTTGGGATGTTTTTGACCAAATTATGCTTACAGGCACTTGGCTCAGTTCAGATTATTCGACTTGGCAGTATTGGAAAGCAGGTATTTTTCAACGGAATTACCTCATTCAAACGCAAGGAAAATACAAAGGCTATCCACTCAGGCATTCCCTAACCGAAGTTGGGTACAGTGACCATTTCCCTGTGTATGTTTATTTGATTAGAGAAGGGAAATAGGCACTCGATAATTTCCGCCACGAATTCACTAATAATAACGAATAACAATGTGTTTTAATGGCACAAATTATTAAGATTGATGAAATTCGAGACATTCGGTTTCAATTTCGATGTGCATTTGTGACAATTGGTGCAATTGGTGGCTAACTTTTTTATAAGCGCATTCCGTTAAGTAGGGGAAGAATCGGTTTTTGATAGTATCATTTGATAGTATCATTTTCCTTATCTTAGCCTTTCCAATTTTAGCACAAAAACAATGGCCATAGCAAAACCCTTCAACCTCAACCAATGGATTCAAGATAACCGTGAGTTACTAAAACCACCCGTTGGCAACAAAAACCTTTATGTTGATTCTGGTGACTATATCGTGATGATTGTTGCGGGTCCGAATGCCCGAAAAGATTACCACTACAACGAAACGGAAGAGCTGTTTTACCAACTCGAAGGCAGTATAAAAGTCATCATTCAAGAAGAAGGACAGCGCAAAGAAATGGAACTGCACGCAGGAGATATGTATTTGCATCCCGCTAAAATTCCGCACTCGCCTGTACGTTCCGAAGGTTCTATTGGACTAGTCATTGAACGCAAAAGAGCAGGATTGGGTTTTACCGATGGTTTGCTTTGGCATTGTGAGTCTTGTAATCATAAACTGCACGAAGTCTATTTTGAACTCCACAACATTGAAAAAGATTTTCTGCCTCATTTTCAACATTTCTATAGTTCTGAAGCGTTGCGTACTTGCCAAAATTGTGGCACCGTGATGGATACCGACCAAAGATTTATTGGGAAGAAATAAACGTTTGCACTAAACTTTCAAAACATATAAGGCAATTAAGTTTTTAATCCTTTGAGTAAATGCTTGTGAATTATCTTATTGTTTATTGAACCATATAAGACATTTAAGGTCATTGAAGAGTTTACTTAGTGAACATTGCGTTTTTTTACCACTAAGCAACACAAAGAAGTCACGAAGAAGCACAAAATTATATAGCATTCCTTTGTGAACTTAGTGCAAAACCTTGTGTCCTTTGTGGTTAAATTTTTTACCACAGTACGGTTTTAAACAAAACTTAAATGACCTTAAATGCCTTATATGGTTGAAAAAAATAGAAACTTAAATGTCTTATATGTTTCATTTTTTTTTCAATAGTAAACTACAACTCCATACGCACCCCTTGTTCAGGAAAAACGAAAGTCAATCCCAACTCGTTTGGAGCCGCTAATTGTTGCTTTATTTTTTGGATAGCTGCAGCAGGAGGTTTCAAATGGGTAATGATGATTTTGCACTTTTGCAAGGCTTCTTTGCCAGTGAGTGCTGCTAAAACCTGCATTTCTTTCATCAAATGTTTTGGTGTTAAATGTCCGAATAGGAACGCATCGGGTTGTTCGTTAGGAAACGAAACTTCTATCAAAATACCTTTCAACTCTTGCTTTTGAATCAATGGCGCGATGGCTTTCCAAAGGTCGGCTAGGTTTGTGGTTTTTTCTACGGAGTCAGGTCCTGTATCGCCTAAATACAAGATTGCATTGTTGTCTTTTTTGATTAAAAATGCTGTGCTTTCGTAAGGATTTACGTGGCTCAACGGAAACGCTTGTACCGTCATTGACGTATTCGAAATGGGTATGGTTTTCGCAAAAGAAAGGGTTTCGAAATGGTATTTTTTTAAGGGTTTCCCCAAACCTTCATCGCCAAAATTCGCCCAAGTCTGGTCGTTAAAATAATGGTTTTGCATCATTTTCATAGCAGGAGCTATGGCATAAACGGTTTTGGTCGAGTCGGCAGGCGAATTGATTATCAAACCCGACACGTGGTCCAAATGTGCGTGTGAAATACAATAGCCTTTGATGTATTGGCGTAAAACGGTACTCGAAGGAACGGAGAAAGTGCCTTTTTCGATTGCTTTTTCAATGCCCGAATGAACGGTTCCAGCATCTAAACAAACGTATTCCTTTGTTCCGATAGGAGCCACTAAATAGGCTGATAAATTACGCTCATCGATTCCGCCATACACTCCCAAAGGGACGACTTCAAAAACGGGTTTTGCTTTTTGTCCAAAAGAAACTATCGTGGACATTAAAAACAACAGCACCCATCCAAAAACTTTTCTCATCTTTTCTGCATTGAAAATTAAAGGCTAAAAGTACGGCTTCTGCTGAAAATGGCTGTTTTTTTTAGATGAAATCCATCTTAATTTTGCGATTTAGGTTACTTTTACGGCTTCTCAAAAGGACTTCAATCAACAGAAAGTCTTGATTTTTTGGTGTTTACTAATTTTAACTAGGAACACTTCTTTGAAATTTGCATCTAAACACTATCTTTACGAAAAAATATAACAATTTTAACTAAAAAAGTTACAATGACAACAATAGCAACTCAATTCGGAATGAACGAAGCCCTAGCGCAACTAGGAATTAAAGCGGTAAATGAAGGAACTTCTACTGGAACGCAACACTTTGCGAGCGGTTCATTATTAGAAAGTTATTCTCCTGTAGACGGACAATTAATTGCCTCAGTAACGACAAGTTCAGCTGCGGATTATGAAAAAGTGATGCAAACTGCGACAGCTGCTTTCAAAACATTTCGATTGATGCCAGCCCCACAACGTGGTGAAATTGTGCGTCAGTTTGGAGAAAAATTACGCAAAAACAAAGAAGCTTTAGGGAAATTGGTTTCTTATGAAATGGGGAAATCGTTGCAAGAAGGCTACGGCGAAGTTCAGGAAATGATTGACATTTGTGACTTTGCAGTAGGATTGTCCCGTCAGTTACACGGATTGACGATGCATTCTGAGCGTCCAGGACACAGAATGTATGAGCAATACCATTCACTTGGGGTAGTGGGTATCATTTCTGCCTTCAACTTTCCGGTAGCGGTTTGGGCTTGGAATACAGCTTTGGCTTGGATTTGTGGCGATGTTTGTGTTTGGAAACCTTCTGAAAAAACGCCTCTTTGCGGAGTAGCTTGTCAAAATATTATTGCGGAAGTGTTAAAAGAAAACAACCTTCCAGAAGGAATTTCTTGTTTGATTAACGGCGATTACACTATTGGTGAATTGTTAACCAAAGATACTCGTGTTCCCTTAATTTCAGCTACAGGTTCTACTAGAATGGGGAAAATTGTAGCACAAACGGTTGCTGGTCGTTTAGGAAAATCACTTTTAGAATTGGGCGGAAACAATGCGATAATTGTGACTCCTGATGCAGATATCAAAATGACCGTGATTGGTGCTGTTTTTGGCGCTGTTGGAACCGCAGGACAACGTTGTACCTCAACCCGAAGACTAATTATCCACGAAAGTATCTATGACAAAGTAAAAGACGCTATTGTGGCTGCTTACGGGCAATTACGAATTGGAAATCCATTGGATGAAAAAAACCACGTGGGACCACTTATTGATACACAAGCCGTTGAAATGTATAATCAAGCGTTGACCAAAGTAGTAGCCGAAGGCGGTAAAATCTTAGTAGAAGGTGGCGTCCTCACGGGTGAAGGCTATGAGAGCGGTTGTTATGTAAAACCAGCTATTGCTGAAGCTCAAAACAATTTCGAAATTGTACAACACGAAACGTTTGCTCCTGTATTGTATTTGATGAAATACAGTGGCGATGTTGAAAATGCGATTGAAATACAAAATGGTGTGGCTCAAGGTTTGTCTTCTGCTATTATGACCAATAATTTGCGTGAAGCAGAACGTTTCTTGTCAGTAGCAGGGTCAGATTGTGGCATTGCCAATGTGAATATTGGAACTTCGGGAGCTGAGATTGGAGGTGCTTTTGGTGGAGAAAAAGAAACTGGTGGCGGAAGAGAATCAGGTTCTGACGCTTGGAAAGTGTATATGCGTCGTCAAACAAATACGATTAATTATACAACCAATTTACCTTTGGCACAAGGGATTAAATTTGATTTGTAATATTCAGTTTATATAAATGAAAACCCTTTCAGTATGAAAAACTGAAAGGGTTTTTTATGGCTAATTGTTTCCAAAAAATACCTAATGTGGCTTCCTAGCCCCGATTGTAGTGGAAATCCTTATAGCCCGGGGTTCGGGCTATAAGATTGCAACGGAAAGCGGGACTTTGCTCCCAAAAAAGCCTATTACCTACTGCTCCTGCAATTATAAGTTAAATGATGCACCAATAGTGAAGGTAAACTGATTGTTTAGAGGATAGAAATACCGAGTACTTTCGCTGTATTTGGCAATAGGAAAACCAGCTTCTGTAAACAACCCAAAACCATCTGTAAAGAAATAACGAGCTCCTACATGACCACCAAAATTCTTTAATCCCAAACTTAAACCTGGATAAAGGTCGAATTTTTCGTCAATTTTGAGTACACTACTCAAATTGGCATTAATTCTAAACTTGGCTTCGAAACGGTCTTTAAATTGAGGACTGGAATTTGCTCCTCCACCATCTAGGGTAGTAGCTCCTAAAACATATGCACCTACAAAGCCGTAGGACAGATTTTCACCTAATCCAAAATCGGCAGAGAGCTGAATGCCAGTTCCTTCATTTTGAAACTGCATTCCGATATTGAACTTTGTGTCGCCTTTGCCTTTAAAGGCTTGTTGCGCTTGGATAAAACTAATACTTAATAGGGCTACTAAAAGGGCTATTTTTTTCATTTATAAAAATTTTGTTTTGGTTTAATTTCTTCCTTTTTCGTCGAAATACAACTGATGCAAGGGTTCGCTTTGCCAGTATTCTTTGGTATCGATGTCCATAATTGTGAGTGGTCCTTTGAAGGCGGCACCTGTGTCTACATTCCAAACATTGGCCATTTGAACGGGTGTGGTTTGCTCTAATCGCGTGACTGGGGTATGACCGATATAAATTTCTTTATACAAGGTCAATCGTTTGGGATAGGAAAGATGGTCTTTGGGCAAGGATTTATCCAAGGCAACAGCCGTTTCCCAAAGGGTTCTGTCCCAATAAAATAAGCGTGGAAAATATTCGTAATGAATTCCATTAAGATTGGTAAAACCCGCGTGAATAAACAATCGATTGTGCTCGTCTAGGTAATAATTGTCTAAAGAGTGTAAGAATTCGATATGTTGTTGAATGGTAGCATCGCCCACTTTTTCATAAGCCAGTACGGTTGCTTCTCCACCGTGTTTGTACCACAGGGGGTTGTCTTTGCCGCTATCTAGGTAGTCTAAAAAAAGTTCATCGTGATTCCCTTTAATACAGATTATGTTATGTGTTTTTTTCATTTGGATGAGTAAATCGATAACTTGTGGAGATTGGCTCCAGCCGTCGACATAATCGCCCAAAAAAATCAATTGATCGGATGGGGTTACTTTGGCTCGCTCCAACACTTGATGCAAGGCACGCAAACCGCCGTGTATGTCTCCTATGACTAATGTTCTCATATAGTGTGGTATTCTAAAATAAAAATGCAAAAATAGGGGAAAAATACACTTGATTTATTTTAAATTATATGACTATCCGTGAATTGTACCATTCTAAAGAAGTCTTGTATTGCTGAAATTATTTAGGTTCTTGGTAGTTTATGTTCTTTGCGCCTCTGCGCCTTTGCGTGAGTTTTAGCTCGCTAAGCCGCAGAGACGCCAAGTAAATTTTCAAAGTTTAATATCTTGGCAGGAGGTACGGAGAAACTAAATAAATTATTTGCTTGCGAAACTATTTACTTCTATCCAATACCCATCTGGGTCCTGAAAATAAACTTGCTGAATACCATCGGCGCGAGTAGTGATTTTGTTAGGCTCTCCTGGCCAATCGGAAAATGGAATGTGTTCTTTTTTCAATTGTGCTATCAATGCATCAAAATGTGACGTTGTTAAAGCCAAATGCACGGCTTTATTGATTATAACTGGCGAAGTAATCGTAGAAATCAAATGCAACTCTTTCCCATCTCCTAAAGAAAACCAACGAATGCCTTCTTTTTGAGTGCGATTGGTAATCTCGGTCAAGTACAAGATTTTGGAATAAAAATCTGCTGCTTTATTGACATTTCTTACCGAAATAGCCAGATGATTCAACGTTAATCCTAACGTTGTTTTTTCTTGGGCGTACAAACTAACAGCGCAAAGAAACAAAACACAACTAATTGCTTTTTTCATAATTTTTATGGATGGAAGGAAAACTAAAGATAGGTATTTTTGAGGAAAGGTATTTTATTCCATTAAAGTTATTGAAAACTATACTTTCAGCACTCCTCTAAACCCTCTGGCTGCATAATAAGATGATGCGCCGTTATGGTATACAAAAACCGTTTTGTAACGGTAATCGCCAAACAAAGCACCACCTAAAGCGCGAATTGGAGCGGGCGTCAACAACCAACTAGAAGTTTTAGTATCGAATGGTCCCAATTGTTGCAAATAGCGGTATTCGGATTCGTTTAGTAGCGTAATTCCCATCGCTTCAGCCGCAGCTACCGCAGAATTTTCGGGTTTGTATTCTTTTCTTTCGGCTAAAGCTTTGGCATCATAACACCAACTGCGACGTCCTTTGGGACTCTCGGCCGAACAATCATAAAAAAGATATTCATTAGTAACCTCATCATACCCCACCACATCTGGTTCACCACCAGTTTCTTCCATAGCTTGGAGCGATTGCAACTTCAACGGTTGTTGCTGTAGTTTTGTTACTACGTTCTCCCACTGAATGCCTTGATGCCGATGGCTATTTTGCTCAAAACGTTTTTGTAGCAATTGCAACAATTGCTTTTGTTCTTCGGAAGTAAGGGGTTGTAGAGGGAGCATTGGTTTAGAATTAGAAAATTATAATCGAAACTCCTTTTCGAAATCGAATATAAAAAGAAGAAAACAGAAATTATCTAACTTTTCGTTTTTCTGAATCTTGTCGATTATCCCAAAAAGCTACAATTTCAATAGTATTCTCTCGTATCTCATAAAAAATCAAGTACTTTTTTACTGGAATAACACGAGTAAACTTGTTAGAAGTTAGTCTTCCAATAAAAGGTGTTTTGGATAACGTTTCTAATAAATCTTCTACTTCCAATAGAAATTTCATACTATAATTTGCATTTCCATTTCTGAAGTAATAAAACTCAAGAATCGTTTTGAACTGAATTTCGGCTAAAGTTGACCAAACTATTTCTTTTGGAGCCATTCTCTCAATTCTGAAATTACTTGGTCGTTTTTACGAAATTTACCTTCTTGTAGTTCTGCTCTAGAAATTTCAATTGAAGCCTCTTGTTCGTTTGTTAACTGATATAGTTCTTGCTCTGAGGAATCAAAAATGGTCTGTAAAGCACTTAAAAAATTTACATCTTTTGACTCTTTTATCCTTGAAATCAAATTTTTCTTTAGTTGTGAAGTACTATCCATTGTGCCAATTTTTTAATTTCAAAAATAAACAATTTATTTCTAATTCACAGAAAGTTACAAAACCTTTAAAAGTACAATAGTTATATTACTTCAAACAAAATGAATAATTTGAAAGTAAAACAATTTTCTTCTTAAAACCTACTTCTCCCCTCCCAATAATTCCATCAACTCCAAACATCTTCGGGTGGTTTTGGCATTATCGAAAGTCAGCAACAAACGCAGGCCTGCTGGGGTTTGCTTTTCTTTCATTTTGCATAAATTGGGATGCTTTTGTACAAAATCCAAGACTTTATTGAAGCGATTCGATTGGTAAAAATCGGATTGTTGGTCGGAAACAAAATACCCAATCATTTTGCCTTGTTTGAGTACTAGTTTTTCGATGCCTACGCGAGTGGCAATCCACTTAATGCGAATGCTGTTCATTAAGGCATTGGCTCTTGCTGGTAAAGGACCAAATCTATCTATCAGTTTGTTGATGAAAACGGTCAGTTCTTCTTCATTTTTGACTTCTCCTAGTTCGTTGTACAACAGCAAACGCTCCGAAACGGTATTGATGTATTCATCTGGGAATAACAACTCAAAATCGGTGTCGAGTTGGAGGTCTTTGACGTATTGTTTGGTTTCGATGTTGTTCTCTTCGGGATACAAATCTTTAAATTCATTCTCCTTAAGTTCCTCAATGGCTTCGTTCATAATTTTTTGATAGGTATCAAAGCCAATTTCATTGATGAAACCACTTTGTTCCCCGCCCAACAAATCGCCTGCGCCACGAATCTCTAAATCCTTCATCGCAATATTGAAACCGCTACCCAATTCGCTAAATTGTTCCAAGGCTTGGATGCGTTTTCGGGCTTCCTCGGTCATTGCAGAATACGGCGGACAAATGAAATAACAAAATGCTTTTTTATTGCTTCGTCCCACGCGTCCTCGCATTTGGTGCAAATCCGACAGTCCAAAATTATTGGCATTATTAATGAAAATGGTATTCGCATTAGGCACATCCAATCCGCTTTCGATGATAGTCGTAGCCACCAAAACATCGAACTCTCCGTTCATAAAGGCCAACATCAATTCTTCGAGTTTCTTGCCATCCATTTGCCCGTGACCAATGCCTACTCGTGCGTTGGGCACCAAACGCTGAATCATACCCGCGATTTCCTTAATATTTTCGATGCGGTTATTGATAAAATATACTTGACCATTGCGCTGAATTTCATACGAAATTGCATCTCGAATGGTTTCTTCATTAAAACCTACCACGTGGGTTTCTATCGGATAACGATTGGGCGGTGGCGTAGTAATTACCGATAAATCTCTGGCCGCCATCAACGAAAACTGCAAGGTTCTTGGAATAGGCGTTGCGGTTAAAGTTAAAGTATCAACATTGGCGGCTATGGTTTTGAGTTTGTCTTTTACATTTACGCCGAACTTTTGTTCCTCGTCTACAATCAACAAACCTAAATCTTTGAAGACCACATTTTTGTTGACCAATTGATGTGTACCAATAAGAATATCTAATTTGCCTTCGGCGAGTTGTTTTAGGGTTTCTGCTTTTTGCTTGGCGGTTCTAAAACGGTTCAAATAGCCCACCGTTACCGGCATATCTTTCAATCGCTCGCTAAACGTTCGGAAATGTTGGTAGGCCAAAATCGTGGTTGGCACCAAAACCGCCACTTGTTTGCTATTGTCCACAGCTTTGAAAGCGGCACGAATCGCCACTTCGGTTTTACCAAAACCAACGTCACCACAAACCAATCGGTCCATTGGGCGTTCGCTTTCCATATCGGCTTTGACGTCCTGAGTCGATTTTACTTGGTCAGGTGTGTCTTCGTAGATAAATGAACTTTCTAGCTCGTTTTGCAAATAACTATCGGGTGCAAATTGAAAGCCTTTTTCCAAGCGACGTTTGGCGTACAACTGAATCAAATTGAACGCAATATGTTTGACTCTCGCTTTGGTTTTTTGCTTTAACGCTTTCCAAGCATTCGAACCTAATTTGTAGATTTTGGGTGGCGTTCCATCTTTGCCGTTGTATTTGGAAATTTTGTGTAGCGAATGAATGCTCACATACACAATGTCATTATCGGCATAGACCAACTTAATCGCTTCTTGCGTTTTCCCTTCGACTTGTATTTTTTGCAAGCCTCCGAATTTCCCAATTCCGTGGTCAATATGGGTCACATAATCGCCTACCGAAAGTGAGGTCAGTTCCTTGAGGGTTAAATTTTGCTTTTTCGAATAGCCGTTTTTGATGCTGAATTTGTGATAACGTTCAAAAATCTGGTGGTCGGTGTAACAAGCAATTTGGTTTTCATCGTCGATAAAGCCTTGATACATAGGCAACACGATAGTATGGTATTGCTTTCGAATGTTTTCAGCATTGGCTTCGTCTAATGATTCAAAAATATCGTGAAAGCGTTTGACTTGTCCGTCATTAGAACAAAACAAATAATTTTTGTAGCCGTTAAAATGGTTTTCGTTCAGATTATTCAACAACAAATCGAATTGTTTGTTGAATGACGGTTGTGGCTGAAAATGAAATGGAAACGTTTTTGAGGTTTTAAAAATCGCTTTGCTTCCCCATTCGACCACCGAAAAATCCAAAGCACGTTTAATAAAACTCGCTTGATTCAAGAACAATTGCTCAGGTGTGGCCCGTTTGATTTCTTGTGATAATTTTGCAAAAGCTTCTTCGGCTTTGCCAAAATGTTTGTCTAAATCGGCCAACAACAACTCGGTATTTTGAATAAAAATCACCGTTTGTGGCGAAATATAATCTAGAAAAGATTCTCTATTTTCTTGAAAAAAAGAGTTTTCTACATTGGGAATAATCGTGATTTTTTTCTTGGTTTCAATCGATAATTGGGTGGCGACATCAAAGGTTCGAATGCTTTCGACTTCGTTACCAAAAAACTCAATGCGATACGGATTATCATTCGAAAACGAAAAGACGTCTACAATACCTCCGCGCACCGAAAATTCTCCAGGTTCGGTAATAAAATCAACTCTTTTAAACTCGTATTCAAACAACACCTCGTTGATAAAATCGATAGAAATCTTATCATTGACGGCAACTTTCAAAGTATTCTTGTCCAATTCCTTTCGGGTGACTACTTTTTCAAAAAGCGCTTCAGGATAGGTGACAATTACGGCGGGTTTTTTTCGCGAATTGATGCGGTTCAAGACCTCAGCACGCAACAAGACGTTGGCGTTGTCGGTTTCTTCTATTTGATACGGTCTTCGGAAAGAGGCGGGATAAAACAGTACATCTTTTTCACCCACCAATTGTTCCATATCGTTCAAGTAATAGGCTGCTTCCTCTTTGTTATTAAACACCAACAAAAAAGGCAATTCGGTTTGGGTAAATAACGAACGCGTCACAAATGAGAATCCAGAGCCTAGCAAACCTGTCAAATGCAATTTGCTGGCAGGTTGCGCCGTCAAACTCGCACTTATTTGAATACACTTAGGTGATTTCTCGTAGGTACTGTATAAAATTGGCTTACTCAACGCGTGGGGTATTTTGTGAAGGTGGCATACTAGATGGAATCGCTCTTGCGGTATCTCTTATCATTTGCAACATTTCAGACTCTCCTGCTTCAACAGGAATCTTACTTTTTACATCAATTTTGTCCATTTCGCGTTGCAAAGCAATCAATTCCAAGTTAATTTCAGCAACTTGTTTGACTACTTTTTTATATGGAATTTGAGTCAAATGCAAGTACATATCCAACAAACTTACATTGGTTATCAAAATCGAAATCCTGCTTTTGATGGCTGGATTGTTGTATTGTCCAGGAATATTGTCTTTTAATTCCAATGCTTTTTTGGTCAAAGCTTTGGATTTCTTTTGAAAAGCACTAATTGAACTTTTCGGTTTTTGAGCCAATTCGTCCATAAATGTTCGCCACTGAGGCCAGAAAGACATACTGTTTTCTGCAACGGCATTTATAGGTGCAACCTGAAAAACCCAGCCTTTGTTGATATTGGTAAATATGATTTCGTTTTTTTGCGCTTCCTTTTTTTGGGCTTCCATTCGGAGTTTGTTGTCATCGTTGCAAGAAGACAAAAAAAGTACGACTACAAAAAGGAACCAGAATTGGTGTTTCATCTGAAGAATATATTAAAAGCACAAAGTTACAAAGTAAATTTAAGTTATAGGATTTTCCATTTTGGGTTTTCAGAATTCTTTGTGTTATATGACTATCCGTGACTAGTACCATTTCACAGAATAAATTAGTTGTTGAATGTTTTTCACAAATATAATCCTTTCTGATCTTTGCGTCTTCGCGACTTTGCGAGCCCAATTTCACGCAAAGGCGCAGAGACGCAAAGTATATTGTCATTATTTAGACTGTTGGTATGAGTTACGGACAGTCATATTGTGTTTTTACCAATGCAAAGAGCCCAGTACAAGACCGAGCTCATTTGCTTCAAACAAAACCAATTGTATCCGTAGATTCCAAAGGGTGTTTAGGAATTATTTTTTGATTTCCACAATACTTACAGCATATCCTCCGCCTGGAGCAGCATATTGAGACAATTGCGATTTGCTATTCACCTTTACTTTGCGAATGGTATACGCTTGTGGATTCGTTTTGTAATGGGCGTCTTTGGCATCGGCATAAATGGTGGCTTCATACGTTTTGCCTTTATCCAAAAAGTCTAGTTTTATTTTAGACGTTCTTGGCGTTTCGCCGTTGACGTTTCCAATGAACCAGTTGTTTGTTCCTTTGGCTTTTCTAGCTACAGTAATGTAATCACCTGGCTCGGCTTCTAGATACTTACTCTCGTCCCAATCTATCGCAACGTCTTTGATGAATTGAAAAGCATCAGCAAATTTGTTGTAATGTTCTGGGAAATCGGCCGCCATTTGTAAGGGGCTATAAAGGGTTACATACAATGCCAACTGATTGGCCAAGGTGCTGTTGACATGCGATTTGTTAGTTGGACTAAACGAACTGATATTCATTTCGAAAATACCGGGTGTATAATCCATAGGGCCGCCTAACAAGCGCATAAATGGCAAGAGTGTCACGTGATTTGGTTTGGAACCACCAAAAGATTGGTATTCTGTCCCTCTAGCCGATTCATTACCAATCAAATTAGGATAGGTTCTGCATATTCCTGTAGGACGCACCGCTTCGTGTGCGTTGACCATAATTTTGTATTCGGCTGCTTTTTCTACCGCGTATTGATAGTGGTTGTTGGTCCATTGGCTGTAATGATTAGAGCCCAAAGGAAGGATATTGCCCACGTATCCGCTTTTTACAGCATCATAACCATTGTCTTTCATGAATTGGTACGCTTTGTCCATATGACGCTCATAATTACGAATCGATCCAGAAGTTTCGTGATGCATGATCATTTTTACTCCTTTGGACTTCGCATAGTCACGAATTCCTTTGACATCAAAATCTGGATAAGGAGTTACGAAATCAAAGACATAATCTTTGGAATGGCCAAACCAATCTTCCCATCCTTCGTTCCATCCTTCTACCAAAACCCCGTCAAATCCGTGTTGCGCAGCAAAATCAATGTATTTTTTCACATTTTCGGTAGTAGCTCCGTGACGACCGTTGGGTTTTACTTTAGTGAAATCGGTAACACCAAGTTGCACCGAAGGCAATTCATCGGTATACGCCCAACTACTTTTATCGGTAATCATTTCCCACCAAACCCCAACATATTTCATAGGTTTTATCCAAGAAGTATCTTCAATTTTACAAGGATCGTTTAAATTCAATGTCATTTTAGAGGCCAAAATATTTCTGGCATCATCGCTCACTATAATAGTACGCCATGGTGTATTGTGTGGCGCTTGCATCAAACCTTTGTCGCCAAATTGGTCTGGGGTCAACCACGATTCGAAAATCATGTTTTTGTCATCCAAATTCAAATGCATGCAAGAGTAATTGATCAACGCGGCTTCGTGTAAGTTGATATACAATCCTTCTTTAGTTTTCATCAACAAAGAAGTTTGCACACCGGTTGGAGAGAAGGTGGTTTGGGATAAATTGGCCGTTTTGGCTTTTTCGCTAAATCCTCTAATTTCTGATAGTTTTGAAGTGGTATAATCGTATTCTTGTGTATCATAATCTCCCGGAATCCAAAAAGCCGTGTGATCTCCGGTCATAGCAAACTGGGTTTTTTCTTCTTTGATTACAAAATAAGATAGGTTTTTTTGCAAAGGAAATTCATAGCGAAATCCTAGTCCTTCGTTAAATAAACGAAAGCGAATCACCATTTTTCGTTGGGTTTCTTTTTGATTTAAAGTAACCGCCAATTCGTTGTAATGGTTGCGAATGGAAGCCACTTCTCCCCAAACTGGTTTCCAACTTTCATCAAAAGTTGCCGTTTTGGTATCGGCAATTGCGAAATCATTTCGTAAGGATTTTTTATCGTTTTTCAATTCGAATCCTAAAGTACTGGGTTTTATAACTTCTTTGCCTTTATAACTAAGTGTATAACTTGGAGTGCCATCCGAAAGCAATGAAAATGTCATTACCAATTGTTTATCGGGCGATTGCAATTGCTGGGCTTGTGCCGAAATCATTCCGATACAAAAAAGGAATGCGGAGAATAAGAAGTGTTTCATTTTTTTTTGAATAAAAAGGATTAAACATTTAGGAGATGCGATGCCAAAAAGTAATCAATACAAAGTGAGAAATTCATCGAAATCGATGTAATCAGTAGCCTTTAAAATTCCTTTTCGGTATAAAAAACTATACCAACAAAATTAGTCGCTTTATCACAGTGAAAACGATAGCGTAAAAAAAAAGTAGATTTAAAATATCACAAAACACTATATTTCAATTATTTACAAAATAAAAGTGAACAAAAAAAGTGGTAGCAATACGAATTAAAAGTGGTTATTTTTCCTGAGCAGTTCCAATTAATAGCACTTGATTTTCGAATTCTTCTCTTGGACCGCGTGCTTTGTTTTTTAATTGTGAGCGGTAATTGTAAATGGTAGAAACAGAATATCGCAAAAACACGGCAATTTTGGCACTGTCTTTTATCCCTAAACGAATCAAAGCAAAAATGCGCAATTCGGTGTTGAGTAGCTCTCCTTTTTTTAGTTGTATCGTGTCTGTATCGACTAATAAATTGGAAAAATCTTGAATAAAAGAGGGAAATAATTCCAAGAAAGTTTGGTCAAATTGGGTGTAAAATTCCCTTAATTCATTTTCAACAGGTGCGTTCGATTTAACCAATTTGAGCAACTCATTTACTTTTCCAGCCGTTGCCATTACTTTAAGCTTTTGACTATATTCCTCAAGTTTACCAATATAATCCGAACATTGGTCCATATAACGGCCAATATAAATTTCCTTCAACAAACTCGCTTCGGCCAAGGTTGCATTGGTATCATTTAGTCGTTGATTGATTTCTTTTAAGTCCTGATTCAAATTAGAAAGTTGTTCATTGGCCAAGGTAAGGGCCTTTTGGGCCGCAGCTACTTTTCGCATTTGTTTGAAAAGCAATACCAAAGCGCCTAATAGGATTAACGACAAAATGCTTACCGCTAACAGAAAAATGGTCAATTGTGTACGATTGGTTTCGTTTTTATTTTCGTAAGCTTGGTTGATGATGGGCAGCATTTTAGAAATTTCATAAGTCCGTAGTTTGGCATTACAAAACAAGGCGTCTTCCAAAGATCGCTTGATGTAGGTGTACGCCCGATCAATATCGCCTTCTTCATACAAGATAAAAGCTATTTTACGCAACGAAATATTTTCTTTTTTTGCCAATTGTACATCAGAAATAGCCGAAAGAATCAACCACTTTTTTTGTTGTTCTTTATCTTTTTTTAATCGATAGCCTTCTGCAATCAAATACGCTAAAACCGCTTGATCGGGATCCTGAGCAGATGTTGACGTGTAAAAACGAAGTAACGCAGCAATCGCTTGATCGTACAGCTTTTTTTCAAATAAAACATCGGTATTTGCAATACAAAATTCTCGACTTTTCGGCTGAAAATACAACATAGAAGAATCTCGGTAGCGTTGAGTCAATGCCTTGTACTTTTGTTTTTCTAAAGCCGAAGCCGCATATTCAGTCAAGTAACCATAGACAATTCGGTACGTACCGAAATAATATCCTTTGATACTTGGTGTGGTGTTCACGGGTATGGACTCCAACAAGTCAATCGACTCTTTATACATACCTGAAGTACCTAATATCATCGCTACATTGAGCTGAGCCCCGTTTACTTTTTCTAAATCGTTTAAAGCTAGGGCTACTTGCCAACTTTTTCTAGCATAAGTAAGCGCCGAATCCAATTGAAAGGCTGTATACTCTGAATGAAGTTGTACATAAATCGCATACCGTTGCTCGTTAGAAGTACTGTAACGCAACTCATCTTTGAGATACTGTAACCGCTTTTCTTTTTTGGTAATAGCATTCGGATAGTCTGCAACCGTGTGATCCAATTGTTGTAACAAAGTAGTCACCTCACGCTGCCCCCAAAAACAGCTTGGAAAAAGGAGCGCTCCTAAAAGAAACACTTTCGTGATTTGTACCTTCAAATTCATTTGGTAAAAATAGCTATAAATTCATTTTCAACTCTATTATTTAAACCTCTTTAAGAGTTCCACAGCCATACTTCAACTAATTTGTTTTTCATAAAGACCAAAACCTCTAATTCTTTTCTCAACATTTTCAGAGCATCAATGGCTGCAAGTGAATATTTTTTATTTACTATTTAATATTTTAAAGGAATTCAAAGCAAAAATTACATTTTTTTATTAAATTTATTGTCATTTTTGCGAAATCGATATTTTTAAGATAAATTCCTATCTTTGTTCTTTTAAAACGGCAACTTATGAATCCAAAAATATTAATCATTGGCGCGTGTGGTCAAATCGGAACGGAACTGACCCAAAAATTGAGAAAAATTTACGGTACCGAGAACGTCATCGCTTCCGATATTCGAAAACTGAATGTAGATGTGGTCAACTCGGGTCCTTTTGAAGTCATCAATGCGCTCGATTTTAACCAAATCGAACATTTGGTCGAGGTGCACCAAATCACTGATGTCTATTTGATGGCCGCTTTGCTCTCGGCTACTGCCGAAAAAAACCCAGCTTTTGCTTGGGATTTGAATATGAATTCCTTGTTTCACGTCCTGAATTTGGCCAAAGCCGGAAAAATCAAAAAAATATTTTGGCCTTCGAGTATTGCGGTTTTCGGACCTACTACTCCCAAAGAAAATACCCCACAATACACCATAATGGAGCCTTCGACCGTGTATGGCATTAGCAAACAATCGGGCGAAAGATGGTGCGAATACTATCACAACCTTTTTGGTGTAGACGTGCGCAGCATCCGTTATCCGGGCTTGATTAGCTGGTCTTCGCCTCCAGGCGGCGGTACTACGGATTATGCGGTAGACATTTACCACAAAGCCCTCGAAAACCAATCCTACGAATGTTTCTTGTCCGCCGAAACCAAAATGCCAATGATGTATATGGACGACGCCATTGCGGCTACCATCCAAATTATGCAGGCGCCAGCGGAACAAATCAAAATTCGTTCGTCGTATAACTTGGCCGCGATGAGTTTTACACCCACCGAAATCGCTGCCGAAATCCAAAAGCACATTCCTGATTTCACCATCAGCTATGCGCCCGATTTCCGTCAAAAAATTGCCGACAGTTGGCCCGCCAGCATTGACGACAGCCGTGCACGCGAAGATTGGGGTTGGAACCACCATTTTACCCTCGACAATATGACGGTAGATATGCTCGAACATTTGAAATAAAACGGCAACTGGCCGATGTTTTCGAACATATAAGTCATTGAAGTTTTTCGTGTAATAGCAAACTAACAGTAGCCCATAGAAGTTGAATTCGTGAATTCGTGGCTGCTTTTTTAAAACCATATAAGGCACATAAGGACATTTAAGTTATTCCTTTTCTTAACTTAAATCTTTAGGTGCCTTAGTTTTTTTGGTGCATTCATTAGAAGCACACGAACGGATATCTCCACACTTCCCCTCCCGTGATCCGCTATATCTTTGCTGCCGAACCCCGTCAGCAAAGGATGCCGCTCCTCCCGGGGCTAGAAGAGACGTATCGTTTTCAAAACGCTTAGTATAAGCTACAAACCTAGCTCCTGCAAGGTTTTCAAAACGGTGTAGGTGTTTTTAGTGCAACAGTTTAAACGGCTATGAAATAAATAGCACACTTACCTATCTGTAAGAATAATTAAATATATTTGAAGTTAAATAAAGTAGAATAGACAATTGCCA
>ERZ724511.89-NODE-89-length-31939-cov-6.264804_pt1 | contig 31939 bp, 32 predicted proteins | sample MGYA00376044_ERZ724511 | MGnify/ENA primary metagenome ERZ724511 (study PRJEB28724, sample SAMN07190887) | wastewater metagenome | isolation source: effluent of sewage treatment plant in Hong Hong | place: USA: Christiansburg, Virginia | collected 2016-03-01 ...
CTACCATAATAATAGTTGGCAAAATGCCGACGCAGATATTCGTAGAATTTTGAATCGACACCGATTTAACAATATCCAAGGAACGGTTTATTTGAGCGAACGGGGTGTCCGGCAAGCGCATGGCACGCTTGCCTTGCAAGAAGTAGCGATTAAATTTGCTTGGTTTGAAAAATGCGTTTCCAGTGTTCAGTTTTACGATTTAGCAGACGATTTTAATGCGCAATTTATTGTCGATGGCGTAGCACAAGCAAGAGCGGCATTTGAGCGCAGAATCGCGGATTTACGGCAACAACTTATTATGGCGGGATTACCAACCGATAAAGTAGATGAAATTATCGGTAAACAAGTGTTTGCACTTGAAAATACGCCGCAGGGAAATATCCCACCTACATTGACTCCATAAAATCCAATAAAAATACCCGTGCCCCACGAATCCCGCCTTGATCGCCTGTTGCGTGAATTATTAGAAAACCAGCGTATCGCGGCGTTGGGGACGTTGAGTGACGACGGTATCCCGTTTATTTCCATGACTCCCTACGCGCTTGCGCCCGAATTGGGTGGGCTGGTGATTCATGTGAGCGCGTTGGCGGCGCATACCCGCTATTTGCGCAACCACCCCCGCGCGTCGGTCATGGTGATGCAGCCCGAAGTGGCGGGCGAACCCGTTCATGCGCTGCACCGCGTGACTTTGGATGCGTTGGCAGAGGTGCTAGAAACCGATAGCCCCCACTGGCATACGGCACGCACTACCTACCTTAAAAAGTTCCCTGATGTGGAATTCATCACGGAATTGCCCGATTTTCGCTTTACCCTGCTACGCCCCACCAACGCCCGACAAGTAGCTGGCTTTGGTGCGGCACGTACCGTGGATGCAGAGGGTTTGCGTCTTACGTTCGCCCCCGCCGAAACACGTAACGGCTAGGCGTAGAAAATTCGGCATCAAACGCATAGCCTTCGGTATCAAAGGCTTGTAATTGTTCGGGGGATGTGAGGCGTTCGGTGACGATAAAGCGGGTCATTAAACCCCGTGCGCGTTTGGCGTAGAGGCTGACGATTTTGTAAGTCGTTCCGCGCCATTCTTCAAAAACGCAATCCAAAACGGGGGCTTTTAATGCGCTTTGATCGACCGATTTGAAATACTCTTGCGATGCCAAATTCACGATAACGGAAGGTTTGCGGCTTTGCAAATAATCTGCAATTTTGGAACCCCAAAAGGCATATAAATCGCGCCCTTTTTGATTCGCTAGCCGCGTGCCCATTTCAAGGCGATACGGCTGCATAAAATCCAACGGGCGCAGCACGCCATATAACCCACTCAAAATGCAGAGATGATTTTGCATCCAGATTAGGTCATCTTCACCCATGTTGCGGGCCGATAATCCATCGTACACATCGCCATCAAATGCCAGAACCGCAGCGCGGGCATTATTTTCATTCGCATTTTCCGACCACGCTTCATAACGCGCGACATTCAGCGTAGCGAGTTTATCGCTCAACCCCATTAACGTGGCAATTTGTGCGGGGGTCAACGTTTTTAATAAACCAATTAACTCCCGCGACTGTGGCACAAATAAAGGTGCAGTCGGCGTGTGCGGAGGCAGAGCGGCAGAATAATCCAACGCTTTAGCGGGCGATAGCAGAATCAGCATGGGTGATTTCTCAGCAGTTTTTAACCTTGGCTTTACTCTTGGCGACCCAGCAGCAGGTATTCCATGAGCGCTTTTTGAACGTGCATCCGGTTCTCGGCTTCGTCCCACACCACGGATTGCGGGCCGTCAATGACCTCGGCTTGCACTTCCTCACCGCGATGGGCGGGCAGGCAGTGCATAAACAGCGCGTCGGGCTTGGCGGCGGCCATCATGCGCGTATCCACGCACCACGCGGCGAAGGCTTGGCGGCGGGTTTCGTTCTCGGCTTCAAAGCCCATACTCGTCCACACGTCGGTGGTAACCAAATCCGCACCCGCGCAGGCTTCCAGCGGATTGCTATAAGTTTGATAGCTGCCAGCGCCCATCCCACCTGCATTGGTGGAGGTTTTGGCAATGGCTTCATTCACGCCGTAGCCGCTGGGCGTGCTGACGCGCAGATGGAAACCCAGAATTGCCGCCGCTTGCAGCCACGTATTCGCCATATTGTTGCCATCGCCGACCCATGCCACCGTTTTTCCGGCGATGGAGCCGCGATGTTCGATGTACGTGAAAATATCCGCCAAAATTTGGCAGGGGTGAAACTCGTTGGTCAAGCCGTTGATAACCGGCACGCGCGAGTATTGGGCAAAGCGTTCGAGCTTGCTTTGTTCGTAGGTACGAATCATCACAATATCGGTCATGCGGCTGATGACGCGGGCGCTGTCTTCGATGGGTTCGGCGCGTCCCAGTTGGCTGTCTCCGGTCGTCAAATGCACCACGCTGCCGCCCATTTGGTACATACCCGCTTCAAAACTCACGCGCGTGCGGGTGGAGGCTTTTTCAAAAATCATCGCCAGCGTGCGATCCACCAGCGTATGGTGGCGCGTGAAAGTTTTGAATTTTTGTTTGATAAAAGCCGAGCGCTCTAAAAGATATTGGTATTCGTCGGCACTGAAATCGGAAAACTGCAAATAATGACGCACGGGGGGTGCTCCTTGGGGCTGGGTGCTGGGTACACCAGCATAAAGGGAACTCATAGTGATACACCTTCGGTTACAAAATTACGAATCAAGGGACACAGCAACGCGACGATTTCATCGGCTTCGGCAACCGTCACAATCAGCGGCGGAACCAAGCGCACCACGGTATCGGCGGTCACGCTAATCAGCAACCCAGCATCCAGTGCGTGCTGCGCCAAGATGCCGCAGGGTTTGGCGAGTTCAATGCCCAGCATCAAACCCTGTCCGCGCACTTCTTTCACCGCACCATTGGCGATTTCGGCGGCTAACGCGGTTTCGAGCGCCTTTTTCAGGTGATTACCGACCGCTTCGGCATTGGCTAATAAATGGGTGTCTTCCATTACGCGGATGGTTTCCACGCCCGCCCGCATCGCCAGCGGATTGCCGCCAAACGTGCTGCCGTGATTGCCCGGCACAAAGATGTTCGCCGCTTTTTTACCCGCCACCACCGCGCCTACGGGAACGCCGCTGCCCAGTCCCTTCGCCAACGGCATCACGTCCGGCACAATGCCCGCCCATTGGTGCGCAAACCATTTGCCGGTACGACCCATGCCGCATTGCACTTCGTCGATCATCAAAAGCCAATCGCGCTCATCGCACAACTGGCGTACATCGCGCAAATAATCGAGGTGCATGGCGTTGATTCCGCCTTCGCCTTGAATCGCTTCAAAGAACACGGCTACCACGTTCGGATTGTTTTCGGTGGCGGCTTTCAGCGCTTCGATGTTATTGGCGGGAATGCGGATAAATCCTTCCAACAGCGGCGTAAATCCGGCGTGGACTTTGGGATTGGCGGTTGCGCTCAACGTAGCGATGGAACGCCCGTGGAAGGCTTTTTCGTACACCACGACTTCCGGGCGTTCGATACCTTTATCGTGCCCGAACTTGCGTGCCATTTTGAGCGCCGCCTCGTTCGCTTCCAAACCAGTGGAGCAGAAAAATACGTTCTCCATACCGGAACGCTCAACCAACAAACGCGCCAATTCTTCCTGCAAAGGGATGTGGTAGTAGTTGGAGGTGTGAATCAGCTTGGTGACTTGGTCTTGCAGCGCGGCAACCAGTTGCGGGTGGTTGTGTCCCAGTGTATTCACGGCAATCCCACCGAGCGCGTCCAGATATTCACGTCCGTTCACGTCCCACACGCGGCAGCCTCGACCATGCGACAAGGCGACAGGCAAGCGCCCGTAAGTGTTCATAACGTGGGGGGAGGAAGGTGCTGTCATGGCAAAAACTCCATAAAAGGGAGGTAAAAAAATCGGGAACGTGGATTCTAGGGCTTTACAGTAGACTAGCATTCTTTTTTAACTCTCTTCAACACACTTCGAGAACCATCGAAAACCATGCCAACCCGATTCATTTTGCAAATAGACGGCGGTGGAATTCTGGGGGCTACGCCAGCCCTAGTTCTGGCGCAATTGGAGTTGTCACTCCAAAAAGAAACCGGCAATTCCAATTTGTTGTTACGTGATATTTTCGACATGTGCTGCGGAACCAGCACGGGTGCGATTATTTCTGGCTTGGTAGCGGCAGGCGTTCCGGCGCGGGAGATTTATTTCTTTTACCGCAAAGATGGTATTCGGTTATTTAATAAAAGCAAAAATTTATTTTTAACCCGTTTCCTCCAGCCCAAATTTCGGCGTGGGGATTTTGTCGCGGTGTTGAATCGCATTTTAGAACAACATTCTGCCGATAAAAGCAAGAGTACCACACTCGGCGATTTACCCTATAAAACGATGTTGATGACGACGGCTTACAATCTATGCAGCCGCCGAACCCATTTTATTAAATCGAACGATAAAGCCGATAGGGATATTCGTTTAAGCGATGCCATCGCGTGGTCGGCCTTATCAGCGGCTTATTATTTCGGAAAAATATCCGCACCCCACTATGAATGGCAGTTAAAAAATAACGATACACCGCCTGTGATGCTCAAACGCAAAGGCGCAGTATTTCAAGACGGCGGTCAAGGTACACAAAACTGTACCTTAAACTTTGTATTGAATGAGATACTGGCTAAAAATTGGGGGAATAATGACGAGGAGGTGATCATCGTTTCACTTGGAACTGGTAATAAAACCCGTTCCACGCCGTATGATAATGCCAATGAAATGTCTGACATCGGTCAAACGATTCGCTTCTTATTAAACCAAGCACGGGATGAATCCACCACCATCCAAGAAATGGCGGGCTGGTATGTGCAACAAAAACGCCCCAATATCAAAGTATTCCGCTTGGATTATGAAACCAAAAAAGATTATGCTTTGGATGATACCAAGAACTTTTTAGAGTACCAAAAAGGCGGTATGAAAATTGTCGCCAGTCCGGTTTATAAGCAGCTCAAAAGAAGCCTGCTTTCTCACCTGATGAATGATAAATAATAAAATAGCGAATTGCTTGCCGCCATGCACTCATCACCCTATCTAACCCCCCAGTGGAATGCCCCCCGTCATATTCGCGCCTTGTGCAGCACGCGCCACGGTCATACGGCGGTGGTTGATAACGTGGCGGCAACCGAAGGGGCGCGGGCGGTATGGCTGCATCAGGTGCATGGAACCAAGGTGGTGTCGCTAGATAACCACAGCCACCACATCGCCCTGAATGCAGAAGCCGATGGCTCGTGTACCGACCATCTGCATACCGCCTGCGTGGTGCGAGTGGCAGATTGTTTGCCGATTTTGTTGTGCAATACCCAAGGCACTTGGGTGGCGGCATTGCACGCGGGGTGGCGCGGATTGGCGGGTCATCAAGGCATTGGCGTGGTGGAACAAGCCCGTAGCGCATACCGTGCCGCGAATGGAGTAGCCTCCGACCTTATCGCTTGGCTAGGCCCGTGCATTGGAAAAACCGCGTTCGAGGTGGGCGACGAAGTCCGCCTTGCCTTCACCGCGCACCAGCCCGAAACACAACCATTTTTTACGCCCGTAATCCATGCGGAAAAAAGTGCGGCAAAAAAATGGATGGCAGATTTAGCAGGATTGGCGCGTTGGCGTTTGCAAGCGGCAGGCATACCGAACCACGCCATTTTTGGCAATGACGGTAGCCGTGCATGGTGTACGGTGTCGAACCCCGACCAATTTTTTTCCTACCGCCGTGAAAAAGAATGCGGGCGCATGGCGGCAGCGATTTGGATCAACGCCGCGCCAATTCCCGTGCCGTGAGGGTGCGCGATTCATTCCATTGATCGGCTACCTCGCCATGCCGAAAAACCGCCCAGCACGCCGCACGCTGCGCATCCAACCCCACCGCGAGGGACGCGCCAATCAAACCCGCCAGCACATCGCCCGTTCCTGCTGCTGCCAGCCGTGCATTGCCCGTCGGGTTGATGCGCGGTTGGCTATCCGGTAACGATGCAGGCGTGGCGATGATGCTGCCCGAACCCTTTAACACCACCACACACGCAAAGCGGTTAGCCAGCGTTTGCGCCGCCTGTAAACGATTTGCTTGAACTTCGGTTACGCGCATTCCCAGCAACCGTGCGGCTTCCAGTGGATGCGGTGTTAGCACGGTGCTATGCGCTGGTCGGGCGCACAGTTGCTTTTGTAAGGCGGCATCGTGTGCAATGGCATTGAGTGCATCGGCATCCAAAACCAGTTTTTGGGCGTGTTCCAAAATGGAGGGCAATAACGCGCAAATGCTTGTCCCACCGCCGCATCCCGCTACGATGGTGGTCGCATGGTGCGCTATCACGTCGTGCGGGTGACGCAGCATCAGTTCGGGTTGCGCAGCGAGTAAAAGTGCCGCACTTTCCCTATCCAACAACCCTACCAGAACCCGACCTGCTCCGCCGTGCAACGCCGCCATCCCCGCTAACAACGCCGCACCCGACATTCCCACCGCGCCGCCAATAATCGCTACATCGCCAAAACTGCCCTTGTGCGTGTTGTGTGGGCGGGGCGGTAAAGGCTGTGGCGCATTCAGTTGGGCGATGGGGTTTTCAGGGTGTTGATGCAGACCTAAACCCAAATCGTCGAGCCAGATTTCTCCGCACATGGCACGTCCATCTGCCGTGAATAATCCGGCAGAAAGCGTACCTAATGCCAATGTCCAATCGGCGCGGATGCAGGATTTTTGAGCCACGCCCGTATCGGCACACAAACCCGAAGGCGCATTCACCGCCAGCACGGGGGCGGGGCGGGTGTGGATGAAGTCAAGGGTAGCGGGGTTCGTTAGGTGACCGCAGTCGATGCACACATCATAAAAATCCGGCATGGTGATAACGTTTTTCCCCCATTGCCGTAGGTGGGTTTCCACCGCATACGGATCAAACGGTAGCCAAAAGGTGTGGGCATGTGGCGCGATAGCCAGTGCAAAGCGGGCAATCGCCAAACCAGCGGCAGGGCAAGGCAAGGGCGTAGAGCGGGCTAAGAAAAGGGCGTGGTCACCCTGCACGCGGATAGTAGTCATGGAATGGTATACTCGAAAGGCTTTGCTGGTGTACGGTGTTCAACCTAACTACGCACCAAAAGGGCATCATCTCAATCGCAAATCGGTATCCGTTAAGGTGCTAGCTTCCCATAGAACGCGGTCACACGCGGGTGAAGTTGGTAAAAGGATTCGGTTTTAGACACAACCTTTTGATTAAAAGAGTAAATTATGGCAGTAACTATGCGCGAAATGTTGGAAGCGGGTGTTCACTTCGGACACCAAACCCGTTTCTGGAATCCCAAAATGGCTCCGTTCATTTTTGGTCATCGCAACAAAATTCACATCATCAACTTGGAAAAATCGCTGCCCATGTTCTTGGAAGCGACCCAATTTGTACGTCAGTTGTCGGCTAAACGCGGCACTATCTTGATGGTAGGTACAAAGCGCCAAGCCCGTGAAGTGGTTGCCGAAGAAGCACAACGCGCTGGCGTTTCCTATGTCGACCAACGTTGGTTGGGCGGTATGTTGACGAACTTCAAAACCGTCAAAACTTCCATCAAACGCCTGAAAGACATGAAAGCCCAGCAAGAAATTGGCTTGGACAGCATGAGCAAGAAAGAGCAACTCATGTTCGCTCGTGAATTGGCTAAATTGGAAAAAGACATCGGCGGTATCCAAGATATGGCTACTTTGCCCGACGCGATTTTCGTGATCGACGTGGGTTACCACAAAATCGCCATCACTGAAGCCCGCAAACTGGGTATTCCTTTGATTGGCGTGGTGGACTCTAACCACTCTCCCGAAGGTATCGACTACATTATTCCTGGTAACGATGACTCCTCCAAAGCCGTTGCATTGTATGCACGCGGTATCGCTGACGCGATTTTGGAAGGCCGTGCCAACGCGATTGACGATGTAGTCAACGCCGTTGCCGCTGCTGCCGAAGGCAGTGACGAATTTGTTGAAGTGAGCGAAGAAGCTGCGGCTTAATCCCCTTCAACCAGAGAAAGGGGGCTTTGAGTCCCCTTTTTTTTAGCGTTGAATTATTGAGTCACTGATTTACTGAGTTACTGAGTTACTGATTGACTCAAACAGTTAAAGTTTAATATTGGAGAAGAATATGGCAGCAATCACCGCAAAAATGGTATCTGAACTGCGTGGCAAGACCGATGCCCCCATGATGGAATGCAAAAAAGCATTGACCGAAGCCGATGGCGATATGGTGAAAGCAGAAGAGATATTGCGCGTGAAATTGGGTAGCAAAGCGGGTAAAGCCGCAGCCCGTATCACCGCAGAAGGCGTAGTCGCTTGCAGCATCAACGGTACAACCGGTGCCATGATTGAAGTGAACTGCGAAACCGACTTCGTCACCAAAAACGACAGCTTCTTGGCATTGGTGAATGCGGCGGCTTCGTTGGCGGCCCAACACCAACCTGCTGATGTAGCCGCATTGAGTGCCTTGGCCTACGAACAAGACGGCTTTGGCCCCACATTGGAAGATGTGCGCAAAGGTTTGATCGGCAAAATCGGCGAAAACATGACTTTCCGCCGTTTCAAATTGTTCACATCCGGCGCACAACTGGCGGCTTACCTGCACGGCACACGCATCGGCGTAGTGGTCGAATTTGAAGGCAATGAAGTCGCTGCGAAAGATGTAGCTATGCACGTTGCCGCGATGAAACCCGTTGCTTTGACCAGCAGCGATGTTCCAGCCGAATTGGTTGAGCGTGAGCGTTCGGTTGCCGCTGCTAAAGCCGCAGAAGATGCTGCCAAAGCCACCGCAGAAGGCAAGCCCGTTCAATCTGCTGAAATCGTTGCCAAGCGCATCGAAGGCGGCGTGCAAAAATACCTCAAAGAAGTTTCGTTGTTCAACCAATCGTTTGTTAAAAATGACAAGCAAACCGTAGAACAAATGCTCAAAGCCGCAGGTACTAGCGTGAAAGCGTTTACCCTGTACGTGGTCGGCGAAGGCATTGAGAAGAAAGTGGACGATTTCGCCGCTGAAGTTGCTGCACAAGTTGCCGCAGCCCAAAAAGCACAATAAATCCAACCACTCCATTACCTACTACCCATACCACCCCCTTCCATACATTTAGGAGTTAAAGCCATGCCCCACAATAATCAGGATAAGCCAGCGTTTAAGCGGATTTTGCTGAAACTGTCAGGCGAGGCTTTAATGGGGGATGATGCCTTTGGTATCAACCACGCTACCATCGTGCGCATGGTGGCCGAAGTGGTGGAAATCACCAAAATGGGTGTGGAAGTGGCGGTAGTGATTGGTGGCGGTAACATCTTCCGAGGCGTTGCAGGGGGGTCGGTCGGCATGGATCGCGCAACTGCCGATTACATGGGTATGCTGGCAACGGTCATGAATTCGCTCGCGCTCGGTGATGCGATGGGCAAAGCCGGATTGACCGCGCGGGTGATGTCGGCGATTAGCATTGAGCAAGTCGCTGAATCCTATGTGCGTCCCAAAGCACTGCAATATCTGGAAGAAGGCAAAATCGTGATTTTTGCAGCGGGAACGGGTAATCCTTTCTTCACCACCGATACAGCAGCCGCTCTGCGCGGGGCTGAAATGGGTGCGGAAATTGTCCTGAAAGCGACCAAGGTGGATGGCGTTTATAACGCCGATCCACGCAAAGACCCCGATGCCGTGCGTTATGCGCGTATCAGTTTTGACGATGCAATGGCGCAAAATCTGGGTATTATGGATGCCACCGCATTTGCCCTGTGCCGCGATCAAAAACTGCCCATCAAGGTATTCTCTATCTTCAAACACGGCGCGTTGAAGCGCGTGGTGATGGGTGAAGATGAAGGCACGTTGGTGCATGTATAAAGCACATAGAGGAGATAAGCATGGCAACGAATGAAATTAAAAAGAACATGACCGTCAAAATGGATCAATCCATTGCGGCGTTTCAAAATAATTTAACCAAAATCCGTACCGGTCGTGCTAATCCGGCGATTTTGGATACAGTGCAGGTCGAATACTACGGTGCCATGCTCCCTTTGAGCCAAGTGGCGAACCTGACCCTGATCGATGCCCGTACCATTGGCGTGCAGCCGTGGGAAAAAGGTATGGCTGCCAAAATTGAAAAAGCCATCCGCGCCAGCGAATTGGGTTTGAATCCCGCATCTTTGGGGGATTTGATCCGCGTTCCCATGCCCCCGATGACGGAAGAACGTCGCCGTGAGCTGACCAAAGTCGTTCGCCACGAAGGGGAAAACGCCAAAGTTTCCATCCGCAATTTGCGCCGTGATGCCAACGATGCCGTGAAAAAAATGGTGAAAGATAAGCTCGCTTCCGAAGACGATCAAAAACGCTCCGAAGCCGATATTCAAAAATTAACCGACAAATACATTACCGAAGTAGATCGCCTCGTGGGTGCTAAAGAGCAGGATCTCATGGCGGTGTAAATCGCTACGGTTATGGTCAATCGAAGCCACACACCATTGCACGTTGCCATTGTGATGGACGGTAATGGACGCTGGGCTTCTAAACGCTTTTTACCCCGTGCCGTCGGGCATCAGCAGGGCGTAGGGGCGTTGCGCAGAGTGGTCGCGGCCTGCCCTTCGCGCCACATTGCGGTTTTAACGGTATTCGCTTTTTCTTCTGAAAACTGGAATCGTCCGGTCGATGAAGTATCGAGCCTGATGGATATTCTGGCGTTGGCATTGGCGCGGGAAGTGCCACAGCTTCAGCGGGATGGTGTGCGCATTTGCTTTTTGGGTGCGCGGGATAATCTCTCAGAACGGGTGAAGAAGGCCTTTGCCCAAGCCGAAGCACTGACCGCTGCGAATACCCAACTCACCCTCAATATCTGCTTCAATTACGGTGGGCGTTGGGATATTGTTCATGCTGCTTCTCAATTGGCTGCCCAGCATATTCCCATTACCGAAGAAAATCTGACCCAAGCGACTACCTTGGCGCATTGCGGTGATCCCGATTTAATTATTCGTACAGGCAATGAAATGCGTTTAAGTAATTTCTTGCTGTGGCACGCAGCGTATTCCGAGCTGTACTTTTCGGAACATTTATGGCCGGATTTTGATGAAGAAGCGCTTGATGCTGCCTTACTGGCCTATTCCGCGCGGGAACGCAGATTCGGGAAAACCTCAGAACAAATCAAAGGCGAATAACTTATGCTCAAGCTCCGGGTCATCACGGCATTGGTACTTCTTGGCATTTTATTACCGGCTACGTTTTATCCCAATCCACTGCTATTTTCCGCAGTGGTTTTTATTTTTATTATCGCAGGGGCGTGGGAATGGGGTCGATTAAACCAATGTTCCTCGCAGCACGCTTTAATCGTCAGCGCACTCACGGCTTTATTATGCGCAATGACTGCGTATGGGGATGTATTGCAATACCCTCTCCCATTGCTTTGGAGCGTAGCTGGCGGTTTTTGGGTATCGTCCAGTACCAGTTTATTGCGTGGTGGGCAAGCGCGTTGGGAACGCGTCCCCCGCGCGGGTCGGTTAGCGGGTGGCATTGTGGTTTTATGGATGGCATGGGTTGCAGTTTCACAAGCACGCATTATCGGGATTAACTTTTTATTCTCGATTTTGGTTTTGGTGTGGGTTGCCGATATTTTTGCCTATTTCACGGGGCGAAAATTCGGTGGACGTTTCTTCAAAGAAAAACTCGCTCCCACCATCAGCCCGGGAAAAACCCGCGAAGGTGCGATCGGTGGTTTAACGGGAATTGTGGTGATTTCATTGATTTGGTGCGCAGTCGATGCCCGTTATATGATGGACTCGCCCAGCCTTTATAGTTATTTATTCCAAATTCACCCTTTATTGATGCTGGTCGCTATTCTTTTCTTGGGCGTGATGAGTATTGTGGGTGATTTGGTCGAATCCTTATTCAAACGCAGCGCGGGTGTCAAAGATAGCAGCCAGCTTTTACCCGGGCATGGCGGTGTGTTGGATCGGGTCGATGCCTTATTGCCCGTGTTACCGCTGGCGATGATGATGGTGACTTTATGAATAAAAAATTAAACATCACGGTTCTGGGTTCGACGGGTTCCATCGGCACGAATACGCTGGATGTGATTGAACGCCACCCGAATCGCTTTCAAGTTTTCGCGCTGACGGCATCCACGCAAGTGGAAAAAATGCTGGCGCAATGTGTGCGCCATCAACCCGTTTTTGCGGTCATGGCGAGTGCAGAACACGGTCAGCAACTGCAAGCGGCCTGCCAAGCCAATGGGCTGGTCACGCGGGTTCTTTGGGGTTCGGAGGCGATTCAAATGGTCGCATCGCATGAATCGGTGGATGCGGTGATGGCGGCCATCGTCGGGGCGGCGGGTTTAGCGCCTTGCTTGGCGGCAGCCCAAGCGGGTAAACGCTTGCTGCTGGCGAACAAAGAAGCGCTGGTCGTGGGCGGTAAGCTCTTTATGGACACGGTAGCGCAAGGCGGAGCAACCCTGCTGCCGATTGATAGCGAACATTCCGCAATTTTTCAATCCCTGCCACCCGACCCGAAGGACTGGGCGCAGCGCGTGAAGAAAATTATTCTCACCGCCTCCGGTGGCCCGTTTCGGGCGCGTGATCCGCAAACGCTGCGTGATGTCACCCCTGAGCAAGCCTGCGCCCACCCGAATTGGGTCATGGGGCGCAAAATCTCGGTGGATTCCGCCACCATGATGAATAAAGCGCTGGAAGTCATTGAAGCGCGTTGGCTCTTCAATGTGATGCCGGAGCAAATTGAAGTGGTGATTCATCCGCAAAGCGTGATTCACTCGATGGTTGAATATGTCGATCATTCCGTGGTCGCGCAACTGGGTACGCCCGATATGCGGGGGCCGATTGCTTATGGCCTCTCGTGGCCGCACCGCATTGAATCGGGCGCTGCGGCGTTGAATTTTGCAACGATGGGTAATCTGACGTTTGAAACCGTCAATTCTGACGCGCACCGCCAGCGTTTTCCCGGAATCCATTTGGTGTGGGAAGCCCTCAAAGCCCCCGAAGGCACAACCGCCGTATTGAATGCCGCCAATGAAGTGGCGGTAGCGGCATTTTTAGAGCGCCGTATTCGCTTTGATCACATTCATGCCGTGAATAGCGAAACCTTGCAGCGGCTGATTCCGTCTGCGCCGCATTCGCTCGCCGATTTGTTGGCGTTGGATAATGAATCACGGCGCGTTGCTGAATCGGTAGTGGCGGGTATGAGTGCTACCGCTGGTGCGGGTATTGGAAGTATTTGAAGGACTATTAAATTGAAACATCATCATCTCTTGCGCCGCGTATCCTTGGCTGCTTTGTCATTTTTGGCGATGCAAGGTGCTATGGCGATAGAACCCTTCACGGTGAAGGATATTAAAGTCCAAGGGTTGGAGCGTTCGGAAGCGGGAACTGTTTTTGCCTCGCTGCCCGTGCGCATTGGCGATACCTATAGCGACGACAAAGCCGCTGCTTCCATCAAGGCGTTGTTTGGATTGGGATTGTTCAAAGACGTGCGAATTGAAGTCAGCGATAGCATTTTGATCGTCATCGTGGAAGAACGCCCCATCATTGCCGATATTGATTTTGCCGGTTCGCAGGAATTTGAAAGCGATGTGTTGAAGAAAGCACTGGCACACATCGGTTTGATGGATGGTCGCCCTTTCGATAAGGCACTTTTGGATCGCGCCGAGCAAGAATTAAAGCGCCAGTACATCAATCGCAGTATGTATGCCGCCGAAGTGGTAGCCACCGTTACGCCAATGGAACGCAACCGTGTCAAACTGAATTTCACGATTGCCGAAGGCGAACCCGCCACCATTACCGATATTCACATCGTGGGCAACAAGGTGTTTTCGGAATCCACCTTGTTGGGCTTGTTCGACCAAGATACGGGCGGATGGTTGAGCTGGTATACCAAATCCAACCGCTATTCCCGCACCCGTTTGAATGCGGATATGGAATCCCTGCGCTCGTACTATCTGGCACGCGGTTATTTGGAGTTCAAAATTGAATCGACCCAAGTGGCGATTTCACCGAATAAAGAAGGCATTCAAATCACCATCAACGTGAGCGAGGGCCAGCAATTTACGGTCTCCAAAGTCAGTTTGGATGGTAATTATTTGGGGCGTGAAGAAGAATTCCGCACCTTGGTGGCGATGCAAGCCGGACAACCCTACAACGCCGACCAGTTGGCCGCGACCCGCAAAGCGTTTACCGAGCATTTTGGTAACTTTGGTTACGCCTTCCCCCGCATTGAACCGCGCACCGTGATTGACCGCGCCAACAACCGCGTGGAAGTGATTTTGCAATCCGACCCTGCTCGCCGTTTCTATGTGCGCCGCATCCACATTGCGGGCAACGATATGACGCGGGACGAGGTGATTCGGCGTGAGTTCCGCCAGTTAGAAGCCTCTTGGTACGACGGTGAAAAAATTCGCCTTTCGCGCAATCGGGTGGATCGCTTGGGCTATTTCCGCGAAGTAAATTTGGAAACAACCGAAGTTCCCGGATCGTCCGACCAAGTGGATTTAACCCTGACCGTTGCCGAGAAACCGACCGGTAGCGTCAGTCTGGGCGCGGGTCTTTCGAGTGCCGATGGTTTCGGTCTCTCGTTTGGGTATCGGCAAGAAAACGCCTTTGGTTCGGGTAGCTCGTTGGGGATTGAACTCAATACCAGCCGTTTGAATCGGGTGTTGGTGATCAATACCATGAACCCGTATTTCACCGACGATGGTGTCTCGCGCAACATCGACGTATACCAGCGGACATCGCGCCCGTATATCGACCTCAACAGCTACGCGATTGAAACCACGGGGGCGAGTGTGCGTTTCGGGATACCGTTCTCAGAATACAACACCGTGTATTTTGGTGCGGGGTTTGATCAAACCACCATCGTTCCCGGAACGTATCTGCCGGCCATTTACCAAGATTTTGCCAATAAGTTCGGCTTTACCACCATTGCCGTGCCTTTGACCATTGGCTGGGGGCGCGATACGCGGGACAGTTCCTTGGTTCCGACCAATGGACGGGTCATCAAATTATCCGGTGAATGGAGCGTAGCGGGTGATTTGCGTTATGCCCGCGCCACGGCCTCCTACCAGCATTATTTGCCGGTCACGAACAAGGTTACGGCTGCCTTTAATGCCGATATAGCGGTGGGTTCGGCAACCGGAAGCTCGGAATATCCTGTCTTCAAGAATTTCTATTCGGGTGGATTGGGGTCGATACGTGGCTTTGAACAAGGTAGCCTCACCACGGGCTTGCAACGCAATTTGGGCTTGACGGCAACGGGTGGAACCAAGCGCGTCAATTTGAATATGGAAATGCTTTCACCCCTACCGGGGGGCGGCAAGGATAGAACGCTGCGTATGTATGGCTTTGTCGATGCGGGCGGTATTTATGGCGCGGATGAGTCGATTGATTTTGGCAGTATGCGTGCCTCGGTTGGGGTTGGCATTAGCTGGGTGTCTCCGGTGGGGCCTTTGCGTCTGTCGTGGGCGCAACCCGTCCGAAAATTTGATAACGATAGAATACAAGGTTTGCAATTCCAGATAGGAAGTACGTTCTGATGAAAACTTTCAAACTCCATTTTCTTCCCCTGTTGTTGGTCGCGGTGGGGGCTACTTGCACATGGAATGTTCAGGCGCAGGATTTCAAAGCGGGTTATGTCAGCATTCAGCGCATTACCACCGAATCTACGCCCGCCAAAACAGCCCAAAATAAATTGGAGCAAGAGTTTTCCAAGCGACAAAAAGAAATCAACGATTTGCAAGGCACGTTGAAAACTTTTAGCGATAAATTTGAACGCGACAATCCCACCATGAGCGAAAGCCAGCGCAATGCCCGCCAACGCGAAGGGGCGGAGATGACCCGCGATCTGCAACGCCGCCAGCGCGAATTTCAAGAAGATTTGAATAGCCGCCGCAATGAAGAATTGCAACAAGTGCTAGACCGTGCCAATAAAGCCGTCAAACAAGTCGCCGATGCCGAAAAATACGATGTGGTTTTGCAAGAAGTGGTGTACGTCAATCCCAAACATGACATTACCGACAAAGTGCTGAAATTGTTGAATAAATAATGGCACTTTCTTTAGGCTTTATCGTTTCCCAACTGGGCGGTGAACTCTACGGTGATTCATCGCTTATCGTTTCGGGTTTGGCTCCGCTGGAAACGGCGGATGCTGACCACATCAGTTTTTTAAGCAACCCTAAATACCAATCCCAACTGCAAACCTCCCGCGCGGGCTGCATCGTGGTTGCGCCAGCAGTGCGGGATGTCGCAGTGGCGCGTGGTAATTGCATTGTTACGGACAATCCGTACCTTTACTTCGCCAAACTCTCCCAGCTCTGGAAACGCCCTGTCTACGAAGGCATTCATCCGAGCGCGGTGATTGACCCCGAAGCCGATATTCATCCGACCGCTTCCATCGGCGCGTTGTGCGTGGTGGAAAAAGGAGCGCGTATCGGAGCGAATACGGTGCTGAAATCCCGCGTGACCGTGGGCGAAGATTGCACCATTGGCGCACGCTGCATTTTGCATTCCGGCGTGGTGATTGGTGCGGATGGTTTTGGTTTTGCCCCCCGCCCCGATAAGTCGTGGGAAAAAATCGAACAACTCGGCGCGGTGCGTATCGGGGACGATGTAGAAATCGGAGCCAATACCTGTATCGACCGGGGCGCGTTGAGCGATACCGTGATTGAAAACGGGGTCAAGCTCGATAACCTCATCCAAATCGCCCACAACGTGCATATCGGCAAACACACGGCGATGGCTGGCTGCACGGGTGTGGCGGGTAGCGCGGTGATTGGTGCGTATTGCACCATTGGTGGCAGTGCCAACATTTTGGGGCATCTCACGCTGGGCGATGGGGTGAGCATTTCGGTCGGCACGCTGGTGAGCCATTCGCTGCTCAAACCCGGGCAATATACCGGTATTTTCCCAGTGGACGATAACGCCACTTGGGAACGCAATGCCGCAACCCTGAAGCAACTCTATAAACTGCGTGAACGCATTAAAGTTTTAGAGAAAAATGTAAAAAATAAAGCCAATAAAACCAATCAAGAAAATCAGGAAAATAATAATGAGCAATGACAATAAACCCAGTACACCCAATACCCCCAATACACCCCCGATGGATATTCACAAAATCCTAACCCTTTTGCCACACCGTTATCCTATTTTATTGGTGGATCGCGTTATCGCTTTGGAATCGGGTAAAAGTATTCGGGCGATTAAAAACGTCACGATCAACGAGCCGTTTTTTACCGGACATTTTCCCCACCGCCCCGTCATGCCCGGTGTGTTGATGGTGGAAGCACTGGCGCAAACTGCCGCGCTCATGTCGTTTGACATGATGGGCAAAACGCCGGACGATAATTCGGTTTATTATTTTGCAGGTATTGATAGCGCCCGCTTCAAACGCCCCGTTGAACCCGGTGACCAACTGGTGATGGATGTCGAATTGGTGCGCCATAAAGCCGGTATTTTCAAATTTTCGGGCGTGATTCGTATCGATGGCAACATCGTGTGCGAAGCCGAATTCATGTGTACCGTGCGGTCGGTTAGGTAAGTTCATGACCCACATTCATCCCACCGCTTTGATTGACCCGAAAGCTGAATTAGATTCTTCGGTCAGCGTGGGGGCGTATTCGATTATTGGGCCGCATGTGCGCATCGGCGCGGCTACAACAGTCGGGCCGCATTGCGTGATCGAAGGCCACACCACCATCGGGCGGAACAACCACATTTTCCAGTTTAATTCACTGGGCGCGATTCCGCAGGATAAAAAGTACAACGGCGAACCGTGCGAATTGCGCATTGGCGACCGCAATACCATCCGCGAATTTTGCACCTTCAATATCGGTTCTCCCGGGGATGCGGGCGTGACCACGCTGGGTGACGATAACTGGATCATGGCCTACGTTCACATTGCGCACGATTGCCAAGTGGGTAATCACACCACCTTTGCCAATAATTCAACACTGGCGGGTCATGTGCATGTGGGCGATTGGGCAACGCTGGGCGGTTTCACCGGGGTGCGCCAGTTTGTGCGGATTGGAGCGCATTGCATGACGGCGGTGAGTTCGGTGCTGTTTGCCGATTTGCCACCGTTTGTGATGTGCCAAGGCCAACCGGCATCGGCACGTTCCATGAACTTTGAAGGCTTGCGCCGACGTGGTTGGACACCGGAGCGCATCAGCGGAATCAAAGCCATACACAAAGCGCTGTACCGCGATGATTTGACGTTGGAACAAGCCCGTACCCGCATTGCCGAATTAGGTCAAAACCGCCCCGAATGCTTGCCTGATGTGCAGATGATGCTCTCATTTTTAGAGCAAACATCGCCAGACCGTGGCATTGTCCGCTAAGGTTGCCCCATGATTTCAATGGTGGCGGGGGAAGCATCGGGGGATTTGTTAGCGGGTTTGCTGCTGCAAGGTCTGCACGCCCGCTGGGGGCATTTTCAAGCGACGGGCATCGGCGGGCCGCACATGGCGGCGCAAGGATTTCAAGCGTGGTGGCCGAATCACAAGCTCGCGGTACACGGTTACAACTGGGAAGTGCTGCGCCGTTACCGTGAAATTTTGGGTATTCGCAACCAACTGCAAGCGCGTTTGTTGCAAGAGCGCCCCGAGGTTTTCATTGGTGTGGATGCACCCGATTTCAATTTGGATTTAGAACGCAATCTGCGCCAAGCCGGTATTAAAACCGTGCATTTTGTCTGCCCGTCGATTTGGGCGTGGCGGGCGAATCGGGTGGAAAAAATCCGCCGCAGTGCCGATCATGTGCTGTGCATTTTCCCGTTTGAACCGGAATTGTTGGCGCGGCATGGCATCGCAGCGACGTATGTCGGGCATCCTTTAGCCAGTGCGATTCCATTAGAACCCGATAAAAATCGCGCCCGCGCCGTGCTGGGGCTGAACCCCGATGACAAGGTGTTGGCACTGCTTCCGGGTAGCCGTGCTTCGGAAATCGCCCACATTGCGCCGCCGTTTATCGAAGCAGCGAAACGCATTCGTCAGGCGATGCCATCGGTCAAACTGGTATTGCCCACCGTGCCAACGCTGCGCCGTGCCGTGGAAAACATCGCCGCCCAAGCCGGAATGCGTGAGCATATTCAGATTACCGATGGCGCTTCGCATACCGCGCTGGCGGCGTGTGATGTCACGCTGATTGCCAGCGGAACCGCCACGCTGGAAGCCGCGCTCTTCAAACGTCCGATGGTGATTGCGTACTGCATGGGCTGGTTGTCGTTCCAAATTATGCGGCGCAAACAGTTGCAGCCGTGGATTGGCTTGCCGAATATCCTGAGCCAAGAATTTGTCGTGCCCGAATTTTTGCCCGACCGCGCCACGCCCGCTGCATTGGCAGAATCGGTGCTGCAATGGTTTGACGATATGAAAGATCGGGAAAATCCCTCCACCCGCGTCACCACTTTGGAACAACGCTTTACCGATCTGCACCACCGTTTGCAGCGGGATACCTCGAAACTCGCTGCCGATGCCATCCAAACGCTTGTTGCACGCTGAACAAATCGCACTGGTGTGGGATACCGCGCCCGTCTTAGTGGCGGGGGTGGACGAGGCCGGACGCGGGCCGCTGGCAGGGCCGGTATTTGCCGCCGCCGTGATTTTGGACGATCTCCACCCGATTGACGGCTTGGCGGATTCCAAAACCCTGAACGAACGCAAGCGCGAAAGCCTGTACGATGCCATTCGCGCCAAGGCCTTGTGCTGCTCGGTTGCGCAAGCCAGCGTGGAAGAAATCGACCGCATCAACATTTTGCAAGCCACCTTGCTCGCCATGCGCCGTGCGGTGGATGGTCTGCGCCTCAAGCCCGGGCTGGTGTTGGTGGACGGCAACCGCTTGCCCCCGCTCACCATGCGGGCTGAAGCGATTGTGAAGGGCGATAGCAAGGTGCAGGCAATTTCAGCCGCCTCCATCCTCGCCAAAGTCACGCGCGACCACTGGTGCATGGAGCTGGATGCCCAGTATCCGCAGTACGGTTTTGCCGACCACAAGGGCTATGGCACGGCGCGTCATCTGGCGGCGCTCAAAGCCTACGGCGCTTGCCCTGAACACCGCAAAACTTTTGCGCCCGTTGCCAAGGTTCTTTTATGAATGCACCGCTTTCGATGATGTCGATTACCTCCCGCGATAACCCGTTGCTCAAAGAGCTGCGCAAAATCGCCCACGATAACAATGCCTACCGCAAAACCGGACGCATCTGGGCAGAAGGCGATCATCTGTGCAGCGCCGCTTTACTGCGCGGTTGGAAACCGAGCGTTGCCGTCTTCGATGAAGAGAGTTTGCCAAAAACCCTTACAACCCATCCCGAATATGCGCAGGTGGCGCATAAAAATATCGCCATTCCATCGAATTTATTTCGGGAAATCAGCGGGTTGGAATCCCCAGCGGGCATGGGTTTTGTGTTGGAATTGCCGATTGAGTTTCAAAATACCAGCGTTTTCGATTCCAGCCTTTCCACCGTGATTTTGGATCGCGTGCAAGATGCCGGTAATGTCGGTTCGATTCTGCGCAGTGCGGGTGCGTTTGGTTTTAAGCAGATCATTGCACTCAAAGGAACGGCGGCGCTGTGGTCGCCCAAAGTGCTGCGGGCGGGCATGGGGGCGCATTTTGGCTTGCATTTGCACGAATCGGTGGCGGTGGAAGCGCTTTCTTCGTTGAAAATGCCGCTGATCGTCACCAGTTCGCACCAAGGGGATTGGGTGCAAACGCTGCATCCGCCATCGCCCTGCGCGTGGGTTTTTGGGCATGAAGGGCAGGGGGTTGGGGCAGAATTGATGGCGATGGCGCATTTTTACGCCCGCATTGCCCAGCCCGGCGGTGAAGAATCATTGAATGTCGCGGCGGCGGCGGCGATTTGCCTTCACGCCAGTCATTTATAGTGCCAAAAAATTGGTTTTCATAATTTTTGTTTTTTATTTTTAAGGAAAAATGGGATGACAACTTCTACTCTTACTCCTACGACTGCGGCGAGTGAACGCACCGGACAAACCGACAACCAACGTATTGAAAAAATTGCCGTGTTGCCACCACCCGAACATTTGATTCGCTTCTTTCCCATCAGTGGAACCCCCACCGAAGCGCTTATCCTCAATACCCGCCAAAGCATCCACAACATCATGGTGGGCAGCGATGACCGCCTCTTGGTGGTGATTGGCCCTTGCTCGATTCACGATACCGCCGCCGCGTTGGAATACGCCAGCCTGTTGAAAGAACAACGTGCCAAGTATGCCGATACGCTGGAAATCGTGATGCGCGTGTATTTTGAGAAACCCCGCACCACCGTCGGCTGGAAAGGTTTGATTAACGACCCCTATTTGGATGGTAGCTTCCGCATCGACGAAGGTTTGCGCATTGCCCGCCAGTTGCTGATTGACATCAACCGCATGGGCTTGCCAGCGGGTAGCGAGTTTTTGGATGTGATTTCGCCCCAATACTTGGGTGATTTGATTTCGTGGGGCGCAATCGGCGCACGCACTACCGAGAGCCAAGTTCACCGCGAATTGGCTTCGGGACTGTCGGCTCCTATTGGCTTCAAAAACGGCACGGACGGCAATATCAAGATTGCAACCGATGCGATTCAAGCGGCGGCAGGTAGCCACCATTTCTTGTCGGTTCACAAAAGCGGACAGGTCGCCATCGTGCAAACCAATGGCAATGAAGACTGCCACGTCATTCTACGCGGCGGTAAAACCCCGAATTTTGATGCTGCCAGCGTAGCCGCTGCGTGTGCTGAACTCGAAAAATCCAAACTCCCCCCCTCGTTAATGGTCGATTGCAGCCACGCCAACAGCAGCAAACAATTCGCCAAACAGGTGGATGTAGCGGCGGATATTGCGGGTCAAATCGAAGGTGGTTCGCGCAACATTTTTGGCGTGATGATCGAAAGCCACATCCATGAAAGCGCCCAAAAATTCACACCGGGTAAAGACGATGTGAATACGCTGGAATACGGTAAAAGCATTACCGATGCGTGCGTGGGCTGGGAAGCATCGCTGCAAATTCTGGAAACGCTCTCCAACGCGGTACGCAAACGCCGCGCGGGGTGATTACTGCGAATAAACCCCCACCCCAGCCTGACCCGCCGCCACGATTTTGCCCAAATAGCCGGAGATCAGGGCGTACAGGTTGGATGGGGTGGTGCTGGTGGAACTTGTCCACGTCATACCGTCGGTGCTGCGAATCACCGTACCGCCACTGCCCGTAGCAACCCACTGGTTATTGGTGGTGCTGCCCGTGGTTTGGTTGCTGCTTTGGCTGACGGCTAACAGATTGGCGGTTGTGCCGGAGGCTTGTGCTACCCACGTTGAACCTGCATCGGTGCTGCGCAATACCGTTCCTTTATCGCCAACGGCCACAATGGTGTAGCCGATGGTGGTACTGCCATTGCTGGTGACGCTGCTGGTTTGAGCGGCTGTGGCGCGGAGAGCGTTGCTGGTGTTGGCGGTAGCCGCTTTCCACGTTACGCCACTGTCCGAACTGGTGAGCAGCGTGCCTTGTGCGCCCACCGCACTCCATACACCGCTACCCGAGTACGAAATACCGTAGAGGTGTTGGCTGGTGGTGGAACTGGCTTGGCTCCATGAAGCTCCATTGTCACTGCGCAAAATAGTGCCGTTATCCCCCACTGCAATCACAATCGCCCCATTGCTCGCCAGCGCGTTGAGGCTGGAGGTGGTGTTGGATGTGGCTTGTGTCCATGTACCCGATGAGCTGAGGTCGGTGGTGTAGGCGATGAAGCCACCGGCTCCGATGGTGATGAATTTACTCAACCCATACACCACGCCATTGAGCTGTCCTGTCGTGGGGGCGGTGAAGGCTGTCCACGTAATGCCATCGCTGCTGCGCCAGCTACTGCCGTTATCGCCCACGGCAAGATAATAGTAAAGCGGTTGGCTATTCGAGTCGGTTCCGCCCACGCCGTAGCCGATGCTGCGGATGGTGTTTCCGCCAAAATTACCATTGACGTTTGCCCACGTTGCCCCCGCCAAACGCGGAACAATGGTCACAGAGGGCGTTCCTTCGCCGCCTGCGCCATCCCCAGTACGACCATTCAGCGTGAACGAATAGGTCGTTCCGTTGGTCAATCCGGTTATCACATAGGGCGTGGTGGTGTTCAAAATCGCTTGGGCGCTGGCGGTGTTGATCCAGCTACGGGTATCAATGCTGGTGGTGGGGGCGTAGAAAATCCAGTATTTCACATCGGGGGTCGCTGTCCAGCTCACGGTGGCTTGACCATCGCCCTCGGTCACCGTAATTCCGCCTTGCGGAGGAGTGGCTGGGCCACCACTGCCTCCACAAGCACTTACCGCCAGTGCAACAAGAAGAGCCGCCCACGATGGGCGAGCCGAGTAAATTGAATGAGTCAAGGAATTGCGCATAAAAAAACTACCAGTTTGATATAAATCATTGAATGAGGTGATTGAGGTGATTGGATTCTATCCAGCAAGGCTTAAACTGCTAAAATTAAAAGATGCTAACGATTAGCATTTTTACCAAGGAGTCAGCATGAGCATTCTGGGCACAGTGGTTCGTACCCGACGGGAGCATTTAGAGGTCGTGGTGGCACAGCTTTCCACTCTTTCTGGATTAGAGGTTGCATTGAATCCGGGAGATGGGCGTTTGGTGGTGCTGATTGAAAACAGCCCGACCGCCACTGCCGTTGAAACCATGAATGCGGTTGCGCAGATTCCCCAAATACTGAGTACGTCTCTGGTGTACGAGTACTCCGATGCAACAACACACGCCACACACTAGCACTAGCACTAGCACTAGCCACTAAAGATATTCAACACGGAGATCAATCATGGATTCCAATCGTCGTAACTTTCTGAAATCACAGGCACTAACCGCCAGTGCCGCCGCTGCGGGGATTCCCATTACCGTATTGGCAGCACCCCCCACCGCAAAAACAGCGGCCGATGTGGGCGTGCGCTGGGATAAAGCCCCCTGCCGCTTCTGCGGTACGGGTTGTGCCGTGATGGTGGGCGTGCAAGATGGGCGCGTGGTAGCGACCCAAGGCGACCCCGAAGCACCCGTGAATCGCGGATTGAACTGCATCAAAGGTTACTTTCTTTCCAAGATCATGTATGGAAAAGACCGTTTGCAGATGCCGCTCATGCGCAAAAAGAACGGTAAATACGATAAAAATGGCGAATTTGTCACCGTATCGTGGGATGAAGCCTTTGATTTAATGGCCTCCAAATGGAAAGAAACCATCAAAGCCGACGGCGTGAATGCCACCGCGATGTTTGGTTCCGGTCAGTGGACGGTGTACGAAGGCTACGCCGCCGTGAAGCTGATGAAGGCGGGTTTCCGTACCAATAACATCGATCCCAACGCCCGCCACTGCATGGCCAGCGCGGTTACAGGTTTTATGCGCACCTTTGGTATTGATGAACCGATGGGTTGCTACGACGACATCGAACAAGCCGATACCTTCGTGCTATGGGGTTCCAATATGGCGGAAATGCACCCCATTTTGTGGAGCCGCATTACCGACCGCCGCTTATCCAACCCCAACTCCAAGGTGTTGGTGCTGTCTACCTTTGAGCATCGCAGTTTTGACCTTGCCGATAGCGGCATGATTTTCACCCCGCAAACCGATTTGGCGATTTTGAATTACATCGCCAATTACATCATCACCAACAAAAAGGTGAACACCGAGTTTGTGAAGAAAAACGTCAATTTCAAACGCGGTGTGGACGATATTGGTTATGGCTTGCGCCCCGGTCATGCCCTAGAAAAAGATGCCAAAGCCAACGGCTATCCGGGCGCAGACGGTAAACCCAAAGGTAACCCTACCGATTCCGTGCCGATAACGTTCGAGGAATTTGCCAAATTCGTGAGCGATTACACCGCCGAAAAGGTCAGTAAACTCTCCGGCGTACCCGTGCGCCAGTTGGAAGAAATGGCGAAACTGTACGCCGACCCCAAGGTGAAAGTCGTATCGTTCTGGACGATGGGCTTCAACCAGCACACGCGCGGTACGTGGGCGAACAATATGATTTACAACATCCACCTGCTGACGGGCAAAATCAGCCAGCCGGGGAATGGGCCGTTCTCGCTCACGGGGCAACCGAGCGCCTGCGGTACAGCGCGGGAAGTGGGTACGTTCTCGCACCGTTTGCCGGCAGATATGGTCGTAACCAACCCCGAGCATCGCAAACATAGCGAAGAAATTTGGGGTGTTCCCGAAGGCACGATTCCTGACAAAATCGGTCTACACGCGGTCGCCCAAAGTCGCGCCCTGAAAGACGGAAAACTGAAATGCTATTGGACGAGTACCACCAACAATATGCAGGCTGGGCCGAATATCAATGGCGAAATCTATCCGGGTTGGCGCAATCCCGCGACCTTTGTCGTGGTGAGCGATGTCTATCCCACCGTGAGCGCAATGGCTGCCGATTTGGTTTTGCCCGCCGCCATGTGGGTGGAAAAAGAAGGTGCTTTTGGCAATGCCGAACGCCGAACACAAGTCTGGCGGCAACAAGTTTCCGCACCCGGACAAGCGAAATCCGATTTGTGGCAGTTCATGGAATTTTCCAAACGCTTCAAAACCGATGAAGTGTGGCCCGCCGAATTGCTCGCCAAAAATCCGCAGTTCAAAGGCAAAACGCTATTTGATGTGCTGTACAAAAACGGCAAAGTCAATAAATTCCCGCTGGCGGATTTGACCAAAGTCAACGGCAAATACATCAAAGACTACACCAATGATGAAAGCAAGGCGTTTGGTTTCTACGTGCATAAAGGTTTGTTTGAAGAATACGCCGAATTTGGACGCGGGCATGGGCACGATTTAGCGCCGTTTGATGTTTATCACGAAGCACGCGGTCTGCGTTGGCCGGTAGTGGACGGCAAAGAAACCCTGTGGCGTTTCCGCGAAGGTTACGACCCCTACGTGAAAAAAGGCGAGGGCGTGAAGTTCTACGGCAATAAAGACGGTAAAGCCAATATCTTCGCGCTGCCGTACCAACCGGCTGCCGAATCGCCCGATAAAGAGTTCGATTTGTGGCTCTGCACGGGGCGCGTGCTGGAACATTGGCATACGGGCAGTATGACCCGCCGCGTGCCGGAACTGCACCGCGCCGTACCCGAAGCCGTGGTATTCATGCACCCCGATGATGCCCAAGCACGCGGCATTCAACGCGGCATGAAAATCAAAGTGGCATCGCGTCGCGGCGAAATTTTGGCGCAGGTGGAAACCAAAGGGCGCAATAAAGTGCCACGCGGTTTGATTTTTGTCCCGTTTTTTGATGAAGGTCGTTTGGTGAATAAGCTGGTTTTGGATGCAACCTGCCCTATCTCCAAGCAAACCGATTTCAAGAAGTGTGCCGTTAAGGTTCTGCGGGCGTAATTTCAGGACGTAATCATTATGTTCGAGCTTTCACGCCGCCAACTACTGCAACACGCCGCCCATGCCAGCACCGCTGCATTGGTAGCGGGGGGCGCGGCACTGGTTGCTCTGCCCAGCAAAGCGCAACCCGCGCAGGCCTTGCGCCCGCCCGGAGCGTTGGAGGAAGATGCTTTTCTCTCGGCCTGCGTGCGCTGTGGTTTGTGTGTGCGCAGTTGTCCGCCCCAAAACCTGAAATTAGCGGATTGGGGGCGTGGTTTGGAGGGTGTCGGAGTGGGTACACCGTACTTTGAAGCACGGGATATTCCTTGTGAGATGTGCGAGGCTATTCCCTGCGTCAAAGCCTGCCCCACGGGGGCGTTAAGCCCCCTGCTCACCGAGATTACCCGCGCCAAAATGGGCGTGGCGGCTTTGATTGATGAGGAAAATTGCCTCAACTTTCTGGGGCTGCGTTGCGATGTGTGTTACCGCGTTTGCCCTGTTATCGACAAGGCGATTACGCTGGAAAAAATCCACAATGTGCGCAGCGACCGCCATGCCATGTTTCTGCCCACCGTTCATGCCAAGGATTGCACGGGCTGCGGCAAGTGCGAGAAAAGCTGTGTGCTGGAAGAAGCGGCTATCAAGGTCATGCCGTTGAAACTCGCACGCGGGGAGTTGGGACACCACTACCGCAAGGGCTGGGAGGCGGAGAACCAAGCAGGTCGTCCACGTTTTGAACAACCCGTGGTTCGACAGCCCGAAGCGTTGCCGGAGGTAAAACCATGATGTCCATACGACCCGTGAAATACCTGCTGCTGCGCCGTGTTTCCCAAATCGGAATCTTTCTGCTGTTTCTGCTGGGGCCGTGGGCGGGGATTTGGATTATCAAAGGTAATTTGAGTTCCAGCCTTCTCTTGGACACCGTGCCGCTGACCGATCCGCTGGTTTTTCTGCAAATGCTGGCAACCCGCCATATGCCTGAAATCGCTGCGGTGCAGGGCGTAATTCTGGTGGCATTGTTTTACGCGCTGGTCGGTGGACGGGTATTTTGTAGTTGGGTATGCCCGATCAATCCGGTGACCGATGCCGCATCGTGGTTGCGTAGACGCTACAAAATTACGAGCGGTAAAAGCCCGCAGGATATACGCTGGTGGCTGATTGGCATGATTTTATTGGCATCGGCTTTGAGCGGCATCATGGTGTGGGAATGGGTGAATCCGGTTTCCATCACCCAGCGGGCATTGATTTTTGGCGGTAGTTGGGTGTTTTTGATTGCCTTGGCGATTTTTGTGCTGGATTTATTCATCGCGCCGCGTGCGTGGTGTGGGCATCTGTGTCCGGTCGGTGCGACCTATGCGCTGATAGGGCACAAAAGCCTGCTGCGGGTGAGTGCGCAGGAAAGCAGCCAGTGCAACGATTGTGCCGAATGTTTTGCCGTATGCCCCGAGCCGCACATTCTTCCCGCGCCCTTAAAAGCCAAAAACGGCATATCGCCGGTGGTGCTGGATTCGGCTTGTACCAACTGTGGGCGCTGCATTGATGTGTGCGAGCCGCGTGTTTTCGTTTTCACCCATCGTTTTAATCATAAGAGGAATTGAGGAATTCATATCATGAAAAAATTTCTTGCATTTATTTCATTGCTTTCAACGGCTTTGTTGCTGACCATGACGGCGGGGCTTTTTTTGACCACGGCAAGCTATGCTGCCGATAAGGTCGTCGAAAAAACGGGTGACCCCGTGAAGTTGATGGGGCTGCGCGATGGTACGCCCGTGAATCAAGACAATCCGCCCACGGCCTCGCAACAAGAGCGCGACCATGCGGTATCGGATCGGGATTTTGTACAGCAACCGCCCCTGATTCCGCATACCACGCAGGGCTACCAAATCACCAAAAATTTCAATAAGTGCATGGATTGCCACGCTTGGCAAAAAACCAAAGAAAGCAAAGCCACCAAGGTGAGCGTGACCCACTTCCGCAACCGCGAAGGGCAAGAGCTGGACAACATTTCGCCCCGCCGTTACTTCTGCACCCAGTGCCATGTTCCGCAAACCGATGCCAAACCCTTGGTGAATAACACCTTCCAACGCGCACGGGGGCTGCAATGAATTTAGCCAAAATCAAAGCGTTTATCAAAACCCCATTGTTTATTTTTTCGGCGATAGCTTTTACCTTGGGTGTTTTGTTCTGGGGTGGATTCAATACCGCGATGGAATGGACGAATCGGGAAGAGTTTTGCATCTCCTGCCACGAGATGAAAGATAACGTCTATGCCGAATACCGCAATACGATTCACTACCAAAACCGCACTGGCGTGCGTGCAACATGCCCCGATTGCCACGTTCCCAAAGAATGGGGGCCGAAGATGATTCGTAAAATTCAAGCGAGTAACGAGGTGTGGCACAAAATTTTGGGTTCTATCGACACGCCCGAAAAGTTCAATGCCAAGCGTGCGCAATTGGCTCAGAACGAGTGGAATCGCATGAAAGCGAACAATAGCCAAGAGTGCCGCAACTGCCATAATTTTGATTTTATGGATTACAGCGTGCAAAACACCCGTTCGGCAACACGCCACCAACAGGCAGTGAATGACGGTAAAACCTGTATCGACTGCCACAAAGGTATCGCCCACACCCTGCCTGCGATTGAGCAGCATATCGGTGCGCCCAAGGAAGGGGCAGCGGTCATTGCCCCTAGCACACCCCACTCAAGCAGCAGCAGTGCGCCAGCGTCGGAGCAAAAACCCTAACGCCAACCCCGCATGAACCAGCGCACTCACCACCGTGAAAGGCGCTGGCGTGAAGAGGGGGGCGGCAAGGACGTTCAGGAGCGGCTCTCGTCCCAACCACACCAGCCAAGGCAGCAATCCATGCAGCACCATCATCACCACGATGAAAGAAATGGTGCGGCGATGCCGTTCCGCCATGAAACCGATCGCCAGTCCCAAGGCGGCATCGCGCAACAAAATCAACCACACCACCATTGCGTGCAGCCACACACCCGCCGCGTCACCTTGCAAGGAAGGGGGAAAGAGGTCGAGGTATTCCAGATTCGGCAAACCCGTCACCAATAACGCCAGCGGGAACGCCAACAACAAGGTACTCACCCAACGGGGTAGGCTTTGAATGGCGATTTTCCATTGTCCGCCTTCAAACCGCGTCACGATGCGTTTCCAGTGCGGCACGGACGGTTTGTCGGACAACAGCGAAAGATACGTGAAGACAACGCTCACCAACAAAGCACTCACACACCAGACGATGCCCCGTTGTTCTGACGCGAAACCGCTGATATACGTGTTAATCAACAATGCCAACACCGGCCAACCCCAAGGCCATTGGCGTACCAACAATGCTTCTGCCATGCTGCGCCACACCATCACCATCGCACACACGGTAAACAAAACCAGCGACAGCAGCGAGAAATTGACCCGCTCAAAGGTATAGCCCCACCATTCTTGGTGGATGTCTTGCGTACTGTTGGTGATGATGGGAATGGCAATCCACAAAATCGCGGCAAACACAATGGGCAAGTTACCACGTTTGGCGATGGCACGTTTGAAATGCGCCATCTGCAACTGCACCGTCAGCACCACGGTTTGCACCAGCAAGCTGACCAAAATAGCAATCGCCGTGAAACGCCACACGGCAGCGTGGGTCGGGTTAGCCAATGCCGCTGGCACGGCGAATACCAGACACCATGCACCGCAGTACCACGCAAAAGCGGTCGAACCGAATAATTTTCCCCAAACCATGCTCCACGGGGTCATGGCATTCATGCGCTGCTGATCCCACGTATGCTCGTTGATTTCTTCGACCATGCTGTTTCCGGCGGCATTCGCACCCATCACAATGGTGAAGAAAATAAACAACATACCCCCCGTCATGGCGATGGAAGAATAGGCGGACAAATCCCCCTCCGACATCCAATAAATACCCAGCATGATGAGGGAGAGCAAAATGGGAGTCACCACCAAACGGCTCACGGAAAATTGCAGCCACAGTTGGCGTTGGAATTCGGGGTTGATGGAACGCAGGGCATTCATGACGTACTCCTTGCACGCTGGGCGCGTAGCGATTCAAGATAGGAATTTTGCAAGTTTTCATTGACGGGATAAAAACTCACCAAACGCTGACCCGTGCGTTCGCCTTGCGCCACGTAGGTTGCGAGCAGATCGGCTTGCTCCGCCAGATTGCCAGAGAAAACGATTTCCAAGGGGTCGCCGTGGGAAAACTCCATGCGGATTTTGCGCGAAACCGTGGTGGTTGCGTGCAAGGCACGGTGTTCCAGCACCCGCCCTTGGTTCAATGCCAGCATGTGGGTGGAATACTGGTCGAGTTCCGCCAAAATGTGGCTGGAGACCACCAAACTCATGCCTTCGGCTTGCAGAGATTTGAACACATCGGTCAGCAGCGCACGGGCTTCGGGGTCGAGTCCGCTGGCGGGTTCGTCCAGTAGCAACACTTGGGGCGAGTGGATGATGGATTGCCCAATCGCCAGCCGCTGCCGTTGCCCGCGTGACAATGAACCGGCTTGCAGTTCCAGCTTATCCCCTAGCCCCATGCGTTGGGCGGTGCGTTGTACCGCTTGGCGAATGGCGCGGTAGCCTTCCACCCCCTGCGAACGGGCGGCGTATTCCAGCCCTTGGGCCACGGTGAGTTCGGTATACAGCCCGAAGTTATCGGATAGAAATCCCATACGCCGATGCACTTCGCGCGGGGATTCGCACACATCAAACCCCGCGACTTTGACCGTGCCTTCGGTGGGAACTTCCAGCGCCGCAATACAACGCAGCAAAGTGGTTTTACCCGCACCATTGGGGCCGACCAGTGCCGTGACCGTTCCGGCTTCAATGGCAAGGTGAATGCCATTCAACGCCCGAAAGCCCGGGTAATCAAATCCCAGTTGGCTGATTTCAATAATAGGAGGCATAGTTGAATAAACCCTTTCCGAATATGGGGATTTTTACAATTTTTACGATTTATGACAAGAGATGCAATAAATCAAAACGCCGATTTTGGCTATACGGGAAAATCGCGTGGACATAACCTGCCTGAATCCGCTCTTTGTATTGTTGCCAAAATGCAGCATCGAGTAAATCGGCATGGTGGCGCATAAAAATATCGCGTACTGCGGGGTTGCCCAATAAAAAGGGCGCGAATGTTTCGGGGAAAACATCCCTTGCACCCACGTTATACCAAATTTCACCCGACATTTCATCTTCTTCATCACGCGGCGGTGGCACGGCGCGGAAATTACAATCGGTAATGTATTCGATTTCATCGTAATCGTAGAATACCACCCTGCCATTTCCGGTAATACCAAAATTCTTCCACAGCATATCACCCGGGAAGATATTGGCGGCGACCAAATCTTTAATCGCATTACCGTATTCAATCACCGCGTGTTCAATATGCTTGCGGGCTTTTTGGGCGGCGGGGGTGGTATTTTTGGGGTTGGTTCCACCGGCATCAAAGGCTTCTTGCAAATACATATTCAGCGGAATCATGCGCTTTTCAATATACACATGGTGGATGATAATTTCATCTCCCATTGCGCTGCTATTCATGCTGATTTGGCTGGGGGCGAATTTTTGAATTTCGGCCAATAGCGCATCGTCA
>ERZ724511.91-NODE-91-length-31217-cov-5.631538_pt1 | contig 31217 bp, 24 predicted proteins | sample MGYA00376044_ERZ724511 | MGnify/ENA primary metagenome ERZ724511 (study PRJEB28724, sample SAMN07190887) | wastewater metagenome | isolation source: effluent of sewage treatment plant in Hong Hong | place: USA: Christiansburg, Virginia | collected 2016-03-01 ...
TCCTGGACGATGCCGTCTTCCAGCACCGCCACCCGGCTTTCCTGCGGGGTGATGTTGACCAGAATCTGCTCGTTGGCGCGCTGCACTTCGCGCTGCCATTGCGCCAGCAGAATGGATTCACTGTTCATGGTGCGTGTCCTTGCTGCCCAGTCCATCCAGGCCATGCATGGCCAGTAACCGGGCGGTTTCACATAAGGGCAGGCCCATCACCCCGGAATAACTGCCGTCCAGGTGGGCAATAAACATCGCCGCCCGGCCCTGGATGCCATAGGCACCGGCCTTGTCAAAAGGTTCACCGCTGGCGATATACCCGTCAATCATGGCGGGGCTCAAGGGCAATAGCTCTACCCGGCTGACCGACAGCGCCGTCTGCACGCTGTCCCCCTGGCACACTGCCACCCCGGTCAGCACCTCATGGCTGCGTCCGGACAGGCGGGCGAGCATGGCGCGGGCCTCGGCAGCGTTGGCCGGCTTGCCCAGAATCTCGCCGTCCACCGTCACCGTGGTGTCTGCTGCCAGCAGGGGCCGTGGCGGCAGACCTTCGGCCAGCAGATGCTGCCAGCCTGCCTGCGCCTTGGCCGCTGCCAGGCGCAGCACGTAGTCTGCCGGGCTTTCGTCGGCCTGTACCGATTCGTCGATATCCATGGGCAACTGGGCGCAATCCAGGCCAATCTGGGCCAGCAGCTCGCGTCGGCGCGGGCTGGCCGACGCCAGATAGAGCGCAGGGCATGCCAGCGGGGGAGAAGTGATCGTGTTTGTCATGGTCTGGACCGGGCTTTTGTTTTATATTGGCAAGCTTGTTACCAAAGTCATCGGTCATGGTGTCCGATGACCCGGCAGATGGGCGCGAAAAATCCGTCCGGCAGCCCTCTGCAATGCGCGCTGCATCGTGTGGCGGGCAGGTAGATTTCCATTAGCTTATCAGCATGCCCGGTCGATGCAAAACGCCCGGACCGGCACGCCACGATTTCCGAGGACCCCAGCCATGTTTGTTTTTTCCCGCTGGTCAGTCAAAAACAAGCTGCTTGCGCTGTTTTTGATGCTGAACCTGATTACCGTCACGGCTTACTCGGTGTACGGCTTCATCCTCAAATCGCAAGGCGTCGTGGCCGAAATCGACAGCCGGCTTACCGCCTCGGCCAGCGCCGTGCCCGATGTGCTGGGCAGCGACTACATGCAGCGGCTGACTCAGCGCAATACCGTGCCCAAGGAAGAATACCTGAGCCGGATGAGCCAGCTGGGCCGCTACGCCGAGCAGATCAACCTGGCCTATCTGTACGTGGTCAAGATCGACAACGGCAAGGTGGTGTTTCTCAGCGACGGCGCGCCCGAGGCGGAAATCAAGGCCGGCAACTACAAAAAGCAGTTTGAGGAATACACCGACGCCAGCGACGGCCTGAAAAACGCACTGAGCAGCGGTGTCATGCAGTTTGACGAATACACCGACCAGTTTGGCTATTTCCGCTCGGTGTTTATCCCGCGCAAGCTGCCCAGCGGCGAAACCATTGCCCTGTGCGCCGATATCCGCATCGACCATGTGCGCAACCTGCTGCTGTACAACGTGGTGCAATCCATCCTGATTGGCTTGGCCAGCTTTGTTATTGGCGGGCTGATTGCCTGGTGGCTGACCGGCATCCTGGCCCGCTCGCTGCAGCGCATTGGCACCGACATCCAGGCCATTGCCTCAGAACGCGACCTGTCCAAGGTAATCAGCACCCCCAGCCAGGACGAAATCGGGCGCATGGCCGAACACCTGAACAGCATGCTGGGCGAAATGCGTCGGGCGATTGAAGACGCCGCCACCGCGGCAAAAACCAATAGCAGCACCGCCACCGTGCTGAAAGACACCTGCGTGAAGCTGGTCAGCAGCGCTGCCGACAGCGCCAATCGGGTAGAGCAGGTTACCCGCTACAACCAGAACATCCGCGCCGAAGCCGAAACCTCGGCCACCCAGGCGCGCGATCTGGCCGGACGGATTGGCGTGCTCGACGACAAGCTGGCTGGCTCGCGCGAGCAGGTGGAAATCATGATGGAGGCGGTCAACCGCAACGCCGAAACCAGCGTGAAGATTGCCCAGCGCTTTGACGGGCTGGCGCAGAACATCCGTGACATCACCCAGATTCTGGCGCGCATTGCCACCATTTCCGACCAGACCAACCTGCTGGCGCTGAACGCCGCCATCGAAGCGGCCCGTGCCGGCGAAGCCGGACGCGGCTTTGCCGTGGTGGCCGACGAAGTGCGCAAGCTGGCCACCCAAACCCAGAGCACGCTCTCCGAAACCAATGAGTTTGTCGAACGGGTGCTGGCCACCATCGAAACCACCACCCGCGAAGTGTCTGAACAGGCGGCAGAAAGCCGCGAACTGGTCAGCGCCTCCAGCACGGTGATTGACACCATTGCGCAAACCAGCCAGCTGATGGAAGAAGCGGCTGATGTGGTTAACCACACTGCCACCAGTGCCGAAAGCATCCGCCACGACATCGAAGCGGTGGGCGGTGAGCTGGAGCAGATCAACAACGCCATGCAGGAAAACAACCACCAGGCCGAGCAGATGCGCAACAAGGCCGACGAGCTGGGCCAGGTGTCGGGCATGCTCAACCAGACGCTGTCGAGCTTCCGGGTATAGTCAGGTCCGAGCCATGCCCGCGCCGCGTACCGGGTCCGACTCCCGGCGCGGGCACGGGCCTTGGTGCGCTCAATCGGCGTAATCGACAATCAGCGGCGCATGGTCGGAAAACTTTTCTCCCTTGTACACGCTGGCGCTGTGCGCCCGCGCCGCCAGTGCCGGAGAGGCAATCTGGTAGTCAATCCGCCAGCCCACGTCCTTGGCGTAGGCCTGGCCACGATTGCTCCACCAGGTGTAGCCGGGCTGGTCCGGGTAAAGCAGCCGCCACACGTCGCGCCAGCCCATCTCGCCCAGCAGCTGGGTCATCCATGCCCGTTCTTCTGGCAGAAACCCGCTGTTTTTCAGATTGCCTTTCCAGTTTTTCAGGTCGATTTCCTGATGGGCGATATTCCAGTCGCCACACACCACCACCTCGCGGCCACTGGCCAGCAGCTCGGCCAGATACGGCAAGAAGCGTTCAAGAAAGGCAAACTTCACCTGCTGACGCTCATCCGAGCTGGAGCCAGACGGCAGGTATAATGACACCACGGTCAGCGGGCCAAAGTCGGCGCGCAGGTAGCGGCCTTCGGCGTCGATGTCGGCAATGCCCAGCCCCACGTCCAGCCGGTCTGGCTCGCGCCGGGCATACAGCCCCACGCCGCTGTAGCCTTTTTTCTCGGCGCAGTGAAACCAGCCGGTCAGGCCGTCGGGCGTGCGCATGCGCTCGGTCAGGTCGGCGTGCTGGGCCTTGAGCTCCTGCACACAGACAATATCGGCCTGCTGGGTGGCCAGCCAGTCGAAAAACCCTTTCTGGTGGGCGGAGCGGATGCCGTTGAGGTTGGCGCTGATGATTCGTTGCAAGAAATTCTCCATGCTATGCTGTCGCCCATTTTGCGTGCGCCAGCATGCGTGACTGTCAAAAATTGAAGGATGCCCGATGAGCGATTTTCGCCAGGATTTTATTCGTTTTGCCGTGGATGAGCAGGTGTTGCGTTTTGGTGAGTTCGTCACCAAGGCTGGCCGGCTGTCGCCGTACTTTTTCAATGCCGGCCTGTTCAACCACGGTGCCAGCCTGCTGAAGCTGGCGCGGTTTTACGCCCAGGCCATCCGGGCGTCCGGCATTGAATTCGACATGCTGTTTGGCCCGGCCTACAAGGGCATCACCCTGGCCGGTGCCACGGCAATGATGCTGGCCGAAGACGGCCTGGATATTCCGTTTGCCTTCAACCGCAAGGAAGCCAAGGACCACGGCGAAGGCGGCACGCTGATTGGCGCGCCGCTGCAGGGCCGGGTGCTGATTATCGACGATGTGATTTCCGCCGGCACCTCGGTGCGTGAATCGGTGGCGCTGATCCGCGCTCACGGTGCTACCCCGGCGGCGGTGTCGATTGCGCTGGACCGCAAAGAGCGCGGCCAGGGCGAATTGTCTGCCGTGCAGGAAGTGCAGCGCGACTACGGCATGCCGGTGATTGCCATTGCCACGCTGGATGATTTGCTCGGTTATCTGGCGCACAGCCCGGACCTGGCCGACAACCAGATCAAGGTGCAGGCTTACCGCAACCAGTACGGCGTGTGATGGACGCGCCAACTTCTTCCAGCCACGACGACTGGGCGCGCCGCTTTGGCGGCATTGGCCGGCTGTATGGCGAGGCGGCGCTGGCACGCTTTCAGCGTGCGCATGTCTGCGTGATTGGCGTGGGCGGCGTGGGTTCGTGGGCCGCCGAGGCGCTGGCGCGCAGCGCGATTGGCGAGCTGACGCTGATCGATCTGGACCATGTCGCCCCATCCAATATCAACCGCCAGGCACACGCGCTGAGCGACACGCTGGGCATGGCCAAGGTGGACGCCATGGCCGAGCGCCTGTTGCAGATCAATCCGCAGCTGGTGATTCACCGGGTGGACGAGTTCATCGAGCCGGACACAGTGGGCCAGTTGTTGTCCACCCAGCTGGATTATGTGGTGGACGCCATCGACAGCCTGCGCGCCAAGGCGGCGCTGATTGCCTGGTGTCGCCGCCATAAGGTGCCCGTGGTGGTCAGCGGTGGCGCGGGTGGCAAGACCGACCCCACCCGCATTGTGGTGGATGATTTGTCGCGCACCACCGACGACCCGATGGCCTCCAAGCTGCGCTACACCCTGCGCCGCCAGCATGGCTTTGCCCGCGAGGGCAAGTTTGGCGTGCCGTGCGTGTTTTCTACCGAACCGCTGATCCGCCCAAGTGCGGCCTGCGACGCCAGCCCGGCCAGCGGCCATGGGCTGAACTGTGCCGGCTTTGGCTCGGTGATGAGCGTGACCGCCGGCTTTGGCCTGGCCGCTGCGGCACAGGTGCTGCGCCAGCTGGCACAATCGGCGCGTCAGGGATAAGCCCTGCTGCCAAGCGCGATTTTCCTGGCCCGATGTGACAATTTGGCAACGGACAATCAAGGATTTACCCGGTTTTATCCGCCAAAAAACTGACTGGGCGGTCACTTGTTCACGCTGGGTTTTGCCTGAGTGCAGAAAATTTGTGCTGAAAGGGAAAACCTGTGTAGTAGATAGGTAAAAACCCGTAAACCCCCCGTGACACGAAGGGGGGCTATGCCACAATATATCCATGAACGCTGCCCCGTTTGCAACACTCTCTCCTCGTATCCTGCTTGTGGATGACGCCGCGGAAGACCGGCTCCTGCTTGCAGATTTCCTCCGCCAACAAGGCTATCGGCTTTATGTGGCAGAGGATGGTCTGGATGGCTACCAGAAAGCGGTTGCCATTCAACCAGACCTGGTTTTGCTGGATATTCATATGCCGCGCTGCGATGGACTAGCCACCTGTCGCCGCCTCAAGGCCGATGGACAAACCAGCAAGATCCCGGTGATTTTTCTGACTGCCGCTGCCATGCCGCAGGACCGGGTTGCCGGTCTGAACGAAGGCGCGGTGGACTACGTGACCAAACCTTTTGATTTTGAAGAGGTGAAGTTGCGGGTGGGAATTCACCTCGGTCTGGCGCGCATCCAAACGGTTGCCCGCTCGTCTTCCGCTGCCCCGGAAGATGAGCAGGTGCCGGATCACGCGTCCAATCTCGATAAAGTATTGTTCTCTTCCGCGCGCAAGATATTGCGCGAACGTCTGGACGCTGCGCCCAATCTGGGCGAGCTGGCCACTGCCGTCGGCACCAACACCCGTCGATTGAACGAAGCCTTCAAGCATTGCGCCGGTGCCACCGTGTTCGACTACCTGCGCGAACTGCGCCTGTCGGAGTCACGCCGCCTGCTGGCCGAAAGCGCCTTGCCGGTGCAACAGATTGCCGGCCATTGTGGGTATAGCAACCAAGCCAACTTTGCCACCGCGTTCCGTGAGCGCTTTGGCCTGACCCCCAGCGAATTCCGCCGTGAAACCGACCACAGCCCAGCCAGAGGCACAGAGCCCTGTTGATCCGGCCCACTGGGCTGTTCGCCTCTGGCGGGTTACAGGCATAATGCCGGCTATTGTCTTTCACGGGTAACCCGATGCCTGCTCTGCTAAGAGTCTGGCCCTGGCTGCTGGCGCTTTGCCTGGCCTGGCCGGCTTATGCTGCCCATCCTCCTGAGTTACGCTGGCAACTGTGGGAAGACCCACTGGGCGGGCGCGACAGCATGGTGGCCTGGCAAAGCGAGCACTTCCGTCCCCTCAGCCCCAGCCGGCTTAACCCCGGTTTCAGCGCCTCGGTATTCTGGCTGCGCAGCCAGCTGCACAACCCCGCTCCCACCCCGCAGCACTACTGGCTGGCGCTGGACAACCCGCGCCTGGAAGATGTGCAGCTTAGCGTGCGCCAGCGGGGTGACGATGGGCCGGGCATTGCCAGGGTGGCCGGCTGGCGTTACCCAATGAGCTGGCGTGAGGTCAGCGCCAATGTGGTGGTGTTTCCGGTGGAGATTCCCGCCGGGACCACCGTGGAGTTTCTGCTGCGGGTGGAAAGCCGCAGCGCAGTGTCGCTGACCAGCGCGCTCTGGCATCCTTTGGAATTTCGCGAACAGGAAACCGAACACCAGCAACTGCAGGCACTGATGCTGGGCATGCTGTGCTCGGTGGCCATGTACGCGCTGATTCAGGGCCTGGTGCGCCACGACACGGTGTTTACCCTGTTTTCGCTGTGGCTGTTCAGCTTTGTGCTGCACACCATGGTGTTCATGGGCCATGGCTACCGCTATTGCTGGCCACAGGGCGGGCCGGAGGTGGTGCGGCTCACCGGGGTGATGGGGGCGATGACAGCCATGCTGTTCATGCTGTTGTCGATGTCCTTCCTGCACTTCAAGCAAACCCTGCCGCAATGGATGTACCGTCAGGCCTGGGCGCTGGCCGGCATCCTGCTGGCGCTGATCCTGTGGATGGGGCTGGGCGACTACCGGATGGCGTCCAGCGCGCTGTCGCTGGCCATGCTGCTGGGCAATGTGACCTGGCTGCTGCCGGTGGCACTGGCCTGCATCCGCCGGGTGCCCAATGCCCGGCTGTTTGGCCTGAGCGTTCTGGTGTTCTGGCTGGCCGGCATCCAGTGGCAACTGGTGCTGCTGGGCATATTGCCACCGCCGTCGATGCTGAGCAGTGCCATGTTGTGGCTGTACAATATTTCGCTGGCCGTCACCTTGCTGATTGGGGTCACCAGCCGCTCAATGCAGCTGCAGCGCGACCACGAACGCACCCAGCGCATTCTGCTGGAAATCCAGAGCCGCCAGCAAAGCCAGCTGGAGCGTGCCGTGGTGGACCGCACCCGTGAACTGCGCAATGCGCTGATTGCCGCCGAAGCGGCCAATCTGGCCAAGAACGACTTTCTGGCCCGCGTCAGCCACGACCTGCGCACCCCGCTGACCGCCATCATGGGCTACGCCGACATGATCCAGGCCGCTGGCCGCGCCGACGCCCCGCGTGGCGGCATCATCCGCCGCAGCGCCAATCACCTGCTGGCCCTGATTGACGACCTGATTGACTACGCACGCGGGGCCTCGCAGGGCGACACCCTGCACCCCACCCCCATTTACCTGCACGCGCTGATTGATGCGGTGGCTGCCGAAGCCGAAACCCTGGCCAGCAAGCAGAGCAACCGTTTTATTGTCGATGTGCGCAACCTGCCCGGTATTGTCAGCGTTGACGCCAAGCGGCTGCAGCAAATCCTGCAAAACCTGCTGGCCAACGCGGCCAAATTCACCCATAACGGTGCCATCCGGCTCACCGTGCGCAGCAGCCAGCCCAAGCCGGGCTTTGTCAAAATCAAGTTCAATGTCAGCGACACCGGCCCCGGCATTGCCCTGGAAGACCAGGCGCGGATTTTTCAGCCGTTTGAACGCTTGCCCTCGGCGGGGCGCTCACCTGGCCTGGGCGTGGGCCTGGCCATTGCCGCGCAGTGGGCCGAGCGGATGAACGCCCGCATCACCGTGCGCAGCCGCCCCGGCCACGGCACCACCTTTGTGCTGTCGCTGACCGTGCCGCTGGCGCGCGAAGACGAACTGCCGTCGCACCGACTGGTGGACAACCATAATGTGCTGAGCCATCTGGATGGCCAGGGGCGCACCCTGCTGATTGCCGAAGACAATGCCGATATTCGCGACATGCTCAGCGCCGAACTGGAAAGCCATGGGTTTCAGGTGGTCAGCTGCGCCGACGGCCAGCAGGCGATCGAGCATATCCTGCACCGCCGCCTGCCGCTGCCCGACCTGATTCTGACCGACCTGCAAATGCCACGCGCCGACGGCCTGGCCGTGCTGGCCAGCGCCCGCGAACACGCGCCCTGGCTGCCGGTGCTCCTGCTGTCCGCCACCCCGCCAGGCGAAGACAGCGGCTTTGACGCCAGCCTGCTCAAGCCGGTCAGCATTGCCCAGCTATTGCACACCCTGGGCCAACTGCTGGGCCTGCACGCCAGCGACAGCGCCCGCCCGCCAGTGGCCGAATTGCACGCGCCCTGCCCGCCAGCAGAATATCTGGTGGGCCTGGCTCCGCTGATTGATATGGGGGCCATTTCCGACCTGGCCGACTGGGCCGACCAGTTTGCCCAGCAGCACCCGGACTGGCAGGCCTTTGCCGACCAGGTGCGCCAGTATGCCGACCACGCCGACCTGGGCCAGCTGCGGGCGCTGGTGCAGCGCTGCCAGCAAAAAGACTGAAAACCCAGTGCAGCTTTTCTGGTTGGGGAAACGCTGAGAAAATCATCATCCCCGCGAAGACTGGAATCCAGCATGTTGATTTTTCTGGGTTTTACGTTTGGCAAAAACGATTTTTCTGAATCAATCAGCGTATCCTCAGCGGCCCGTTGCAGGCAGCAGCTTGCTCACCCAACTGCCCTGCAAGCCATCACAACCCGCCTCGCGGGCCAGTTCGGCATGGCGGGCAGAATCCACCCCCTCAGCCACCACCTGACAGCCCGCCTGATGCAGCACTGTCACCGCCTGGGGCAGCGCGGCGCGCGCGCACGGAATCGACAGCGCCCGGTGCAACAGCCGCTCGTGCAGCTTCACCGCGTCAGGCTCCAGCAGCCACACCCTGGGCAGGCTCAGCTCGGACACGCCAAAATCGTCCAGCGCAATGCGAAAGCCAAAGCGCCGGTAACTCTGGATGCAGCGCTGCAAACGCGGCAGGTCGCATTCTTCCTCATCGACAATTTCCAGCACCACCTGCTGAGGCAACAAACCCAGTTCGGCAATCGCCTCGGCAAAAAACTCACCGTGCCCCTCGGGCAGATTGAGCAGATGCAGCGCATGCACATTCAGATGCAGCGGCACCCCCACCAGGCCACGCCGGACAAAGTTCAGGCTATGCACCACCCGGCACAGACGGTCGAGCAGCACGGTGCGCGCCGGCGCGCGCTCCACCGCAAACAGCAGCGGTGCCGCCACCGCGTGCCCGGCTGGGCCGGTGATCCGCAGCAGCGCCTTGTGGCCAATCACCTGCTGCGACGGTGCCGCGACAATCGGCTGAAACACACTGCTGAGTTGCCATTCGTCAAACGTGGCCACCACTTGCTGCTTGCGATTGAGCTGCAAACTGTTGGCCGGGTGCCCGGCGGCAATAAAACGCTGGTTGAAACGCTGCAGCAATGGATCTTCTTCCACCACCCGCCGCGCCCGACCAGGCCGCACCGGGCTGGCCGGCGGCGTAGGCACCGGCGGGGCAGGGGCGGCCACCCGTGGCACATAGTGCGCCATCAAGGCCGGGTCGAGCACCGCCAGCAAAGGCATACGCACAGGCCGGCCCGCTGCTGAGGCAGCCTCCGCCGAGCCATCCGGCAGCGGAATTTCAGAGGAAACAGGCAAGGACATGGCAAGCGCCGCAAGGCATCCAGAAAGCAGGAAGCCCCACTATAAGCGCTGGCTATAGTCCTTTTAAGAATTGATTTAACAAACCAGATAACCAGATGATCTAAAAAAGCCAGATGGGCACACCAGATACGCCAGACAGCCGAATAGCGCCATCCGGCATGGGTTCAGGCCAGGTGAGCCTGGTTCGTCATTTGGGCATACAGCTGGCCGGTGCTTGCTGGTGTGCCAGCAACGCATCACCCAGCCCGCTCTCGCGTCGGGTGACGGTTTGTGCCGCCAGTTCCAGTAGGCCCACCTGGGCTTCCAGCAGGGTGAAGCGGGTTTTGGCGCGGGTGATGGCGGTGTACACCAGTTCGCGGGTGAGCAGTGGGCCGGGGTGGTCGGGCAGGATCAGCGCGGCGTGGTCGAATTCCGAGCCCTGGGATTTATGCACGGTCATGGCAAACACCGTGTCCACGTCGGGCAGGCGCAGCGGCGAGATCCAGCGCACCTGGCCGGCCTGGGCAAAAATCACCCTTAGCTGGCCCTGGCGGTCGGCCACGGTCAGGCCGATGTCGCCGTTCATCAGCCCCAGCGCATGGTCATTGCGGGTGAGGATCACCGGGCGGCCAACGTACCAGTCGCGGCGCGGGTCGATCAGCCCGGCGTCAGCCAGCACGGTGCTGACCCGCTGATTCAGCCCCTCCACGCCCCATGGCCCACGGCGCAGCGCCGTGAGCAGCTGAAACCGGGCAAACTGCTGCAGGCAATCGGCGGCCCAGTGGTGCCAGTCGTCGTCGCTGGCGCTGGCGGCGGGCGCGTGTTGCACGGCGCTGAGCACCGGGCGGTAGCCGGCCAGCACAAAACTGGCCAGCTGCGCATCATGCTCGCCAGACAGCGCCAGGCGCTCGATATCCTGATGGCGTTGCCATACCTGTTTCAAATCGGCAGGCTGATTGTCGCGCACCGCCTGGGCCAGTTGGCCAATGCCGCTGTGCAGATCAAACCGGTGGGAATGGCGCAGCATCACCGTGCAGTCGGCCAGCGGCGGAGCCGGGCGGGCGGGATCGGCGGCAAAGTGGCTGAGGTCGTGTTGCTGGCGGTCGGCGGCATTCAGCCAGGCCAGCGCGGCGGGAGAATAGCCGCCTTGCTCGGCGTTGGCGCACAGCTGGCCCAGCACGGCACCGGCTTCTACTGACGCCAGCTGGTCCTTGTCGCCCAGCAGAATCAGCCGGGCGGACGCGGGCAGGGCGTCGAGCACGGCGGCCATCATTTCCAGATCAATCATCGAGGCTTCGTCAATCACCACCACGTCGGCGTGCAGCGGCGCGTCGCGGTGATGACGAAAGCGCCGGCTATCCGGGCGGCTGCCCAGCAGGCGGTGCACGGTGCTGACGCTGGGCGGAATGCTGGCCAGCACCTCGGCGCTGACCACACCGGCCAGACGCTGGCAGGCCGCGCCCAGCGATTCGCTCAGCCGCGCGGCGGCCTTGCCGGTGGGGGCGGCCAGACGGATGCGCCGGGCGGGTTGGCCCGCCGCCAGCGCCTGGCTTTGCAGCAGCGCCAGCAGGCGCACCACGGTGGTGGTTTTGCCGGTGCCTGGCCCGCCGGTAATCAGCGTCAGCCGCCCGCGCAGTGCCAGCGCGCAGGCCAGTTGCTGCCAGTCGGCAGACGGGCCGTCGGCCTGGCCCTGCTGCAGCCAGTCCGGCAGCGCCGGCAAGGTGGCATGCTCAGGCTGGGCGCGCTGGTGCAGCGCCAGGGCCACGTCCTGTTCGTATTGCCAATAGCGGCGCAGATACAGCCGCTCGCCATCACGCACCAGCGGCGATTCGCGCCGGGTGGCGTCATCGCGCCCCACCACCGCCAGCAGCGGCGATTCCGCCGCCGGCCAGGGCCACAGCGGCGGCAGGCTGGGGGCCGGGCTGCTGTCGCCCTCGGGCGGCAGGCCCAGCACATGGTCCAATGCCGCACCGGCAGCCAGGGTGCTCAGGTCCAGACAGGGATGGCCCCGGCCCAACTGGTGGCTGGCCAGCGCGGCAGCCAGCAACAGCTCGGGCGCGGCCTGCGGGTCGAGCTCGGCCAGAAAGCGGGCAAAGCGGCCATCCAGCGGGCGCAGCCAGCGGTGGGTTTCCCAGGTGTCGAGCAAGCTCCACAGCGCGTCAAAGGTCAGCATGGTGGGCTCCTGGCAGGGGCTGGCCGGCAAACAGCGCGTCCAGCGCGTGAATCTGTGCGGCGTCGGGGCAGGCGTGCCATACGCCATGGCCTGCGCCATCCCAGCCGCGCAAGAATAGATACACCGCGCCGCCCAGATGGCGGGCGCAGTCGTAATCGGGCAGGCGTTCGCGCAAATGCCGATGCAGTGCCAGCAGGTAAAGCGCGGCCTGCAGGTCGTAGCGGGCCTCGGCCAGCGGGTCGCTGAGCGCCTCAGCGCCATAGTCGCCCAGGCGCGGGCCCAGAAAGTTGGTTTTATAGTCCACCACGTAATACCGTCCTTCGTGGCACAGCACCAGATCGACAAAGCCCTTGAGCATGCCGTTCAGCCGGTCGGCGCGCAGCTGGGGGCGTGGCTGTCCGGGCAGCAGCATGCGCTGCACCTGTTGGTCGAGCCGGGCCAGGGGTAACTGGTGGGCGGCAAACCAGAACTCCAGTTCGGGCTGATAGTGTTCAAGCTGGGCCAGGGTCACCACTGGGCCGGGCAGGCCCAGCGGGGTGTGCAACCAGGCTTCCAGCTGGCGGGAAAGGGGCTCGATCAGCGCTTCCCACTGGCGCAAGGCGCAGCCGCGTGCCACCCGATCACGCAGGCGGCTGGGCTGGGCGGCCAGCGTGGCAAAGCCTTCCTGCGCCATCCATTCCAGCAGGCTGTGGATAAACACCCCGCTGGCCGGCCCGGTGGGCAGATCGTCCAGTCTGGCCGCGCCCACCGCACTGGCCGGCGTGGCCAGACTGGGCCGGATGTCTTCGGCAATTTCCTGCGCGGCTTCATCCTGGCCGGATTCCGCCAGCGGCGCGCTGCTGCCCTCCAGACGCAGAATCAGCGCGCTATAGCTGCTCATCCGCCAGGGCGGCGCGGGGGTCAGCTGGCAAGTCCGGGCCTCGCCCAGGGCGGTGGTGTCGGTGTCGGCAGGCAGCCGCGCCGGGCTGGGGCCCAGGTCGGGGTTGATTGCCAGCCGGGCCGGGCCGGCGTGTTCAGCGTCCAGCCAGCGCCGGCAGGCGTCGGTCAGGTCGGTGTCGGCCAGCGTGGCACCGCCGGCCAGCAGATAGCCCAGCGCGCTTTCATGCAGGGTGTTGTTTTTGTGATTGCCCCGCCGCAGCGGCGCAATGCCCAGCCACAGCGCGTGGCGGGCGCGGGTGACCGCCACATAAAACAGGCGCAGGTCTTCTTGCAGGCGTTCGCGGTCTTGCGCGGCGCGCTCGTCGTCGCGCTTGAACAGCGACAGCCGGGCGGCATACGGCGGTTGTGGGTCGTGGTAGCGGTAGGCGGTCAGCCGGCTGCCGTCCACCGGCTTGTAGCTGGCGGCAAACGGCAGGCACACCAGCGGGTATTCCAGCCCCTTGGATTTGTGGATGGTGACCACCCGCACCAGACCGGCGTCGCTTTCCAGCCGCACCATGCGCTCGTCGCCACCACGTTCGGGCTGGGCCATCTGCTCGGCCAGGTAACGCATCAACGCCTGTTCGCCGTCCAGTTGCTCGGCGGCGGCGTGCAGCAGCTCGGCCAGGTGCAGCAGGTTGGTCAATGTGCGTTCGCCGCCTTCGCGCGTCAGGCAGCGGGCCGGCAGGTCAAACAGCTGCAACAGCTGGCGCAGCATGGGCAGGATGCCTTCGCGCTGCCAGCACCCATGCAGCCGGACAAAGCGCTCTACTTCGGCATCCCAGTCGCGGGTGTGCGCGTCGTTGAGCGCATCCAGCCGGGCGTAGGGTAAATCCAGCGTGGCAGTGGCCAGCGCCGTGCGCAGCAGGCGCTCCTGGGTGGGTTCGGCGCAGGCACGCAGCCAGTGCAGCAGGTCCTGGGCTTCGCGGCTGGCATACACCGAATCGCGGTCGGACAAATACACCGTGCGCACGCCGCGCCGGGCCAGCGCCTGGCGCACACTGCGCGCCTCGCTGCCATCGCGCACCAGAATGGCAATATCCGCCGGACACAGCGCAGTCAACTGGCCATCGGCGTGGACAAAGCCCGTGTCGCCGCTCTGGCCGCCGGCCAGCAGCGCCGCCAGGCTGTCGGCGCAGCGCTCGGCCATCTGCTCGCGGTAGCTGCCCATCCCCTGCGCCGTGGTATCCCACCAGACATTCAGCGCCGCCAGCGGCTGGCCGCGATGCAGCAACACTTCGCGGCGGCCTGCGGCGCGCACCGGCTCGAAGGGCAGCAGGCGTTCGCCGGTTTCATCGGCAAAGGCAAACGCCCCGGCGGCATGCTGCTGTTCGGCAAAGGCAAACAGCTGGTTGACCTGCGCCACCATCGCCGTGGTCGAGCGGAAATTGCTGCCCAGGCTGACATGGCGGCCCGCCGTGGCGCGACGGGCGTTCAGGTAGGTAAAGATATCGCCGCCGCGAAAGGCATAAATGGCCTGTTTCGGGTCGCCAATCATCGCCAGCAGGGTGCCGGGCAGCGGCTGGGCCACCGGATACAGGGTGTCGAGCATGCGGTATTGCAGTGGATCGGTGTCCTGGAATTCGTCCACCAGCGCCGCCGGAAACTGCCGGCGGATGGCGCTGGCCAGCCGCTCGCCATCCGGGCCGCGCAAGGCGGCGTCCAGCCGGGTGAGCAGGTCGTCAAAGTCCATCACCGCTTCACGGCGCTTGTGCCGGGCCAGGCTGTCGCCCACCCACTGGCCGGCATGGGCCAGCACGCCATGGGCAAATGGCACAATGGCCTCCAGCTGGGCGGGCAGGGCCGCCAGCGCCTCCAGCGCCGGCACCACGGGCGGCAGCTCAGGTTTTTTCCAGACCTCGGCCAGAAAGGCGGGCGACAGCCGGCTCCAGTCCAGGCTGGCGTCCAGGTTGTGTTGCGTTGGGGTGCTGGCCCAGGTCTCCAGCGCGTCGAGCAGCTTGCTCACCGTGCCGCTGCGCAGGCGGGTGCCGTTATAGCGTTTGTCTGCCTGCCAGCCGGCAAACAGTTGGCGCAGTTCGTCCACCCGCTGGCGCGGCCAGAGTTGTTTCAGTTCGGCCAGCTGGCGGGCGATGCGGGTCAGCGCCTGGCCCAGCGCCTGCGGGCCGCGCCAGTCGGACGGCGGCAGCGCGCCCAGCAGCGGGCGCAAGGTATTGGCCAAGGTGTCCGGCGTTGGCCAGTGGCTGGCCAGCAGGGCAAACTGGGCATCGGACAAGGGGTAAACAAAAGTGCGCCAGTAGTCGCGCACTGCTTCGCGGTAGCGCTGGCCGTCGTCCTGATCCAGGGTTTCGTCAAACAGATTGCCGCTGTACAGCGCGTGTTCGCGCAGCATGCGCAGGCACCAGCTGTGGATGGTGGAAATCGCCGCGTCGTCGAGCAAATCCGCCGCCAGCGCCAGGCGGATGGCCGCCTGCTCGCGGCCCAGGCCGTCGTCGGCGTCCAGGCTGGCCAGCAGGCCCTGGCTGAACACATCGGCCTCGTCCACCGGGGCGTCGCGGCGCAGCCAGTCGGCCAGCCCGGTCAGGCGCAGGCGGATGCGCTCGCGCAGCTCGCTGGCGGCGGCCTCGGTAAAGGTCATCACCAGAATCTGGCCGGGCGACAAGGGCGGCAGGCGTTGCGCCGGGTGGGTGTGAGGGTCATGGCCCAGCACCAGGCGCACGTACAGCGCCGCCAGGGTGTAGGTTTTGCCGGTGCCGGCGCTGGCTTCAATCAGCCAGCTGCCGGTCAGCGGCAGGGTCAACGGGTCAAGTGGCTGGCTCATGCGGCCTCCGGCGGCAACAGGGTGGCCCGCAGCAGCGGGAGGTAAAGCTGTTCGGCCCAGATGCAGGCGTCGGCGCGGGCCTGGCTAAAGGCGGGCCAGTCCGGAAACGCCCGCGCCAGGCATGGGTCGCCGTCCACTTCGCCGGGCAGTTGCCAGCCGCCGGCAAACACCTGGCTGGCGTGCTGCCAGGCAGCATCGTCGTTCACTTCGCCGTCGCGGTCGGTCTGGCGCGCCAGATGTTGCAGATAAGCCAGCAGGGTTTTGCACGCCAGCGGCAGCGGCCCGGCCAGCCCGGCCTGCCACGCCAGGCTGATGCGATCCAGCCGCGCCTGGGCCTCGGCCACCGGCCAGGCTGGCCAGTGCAGCCCGTCGCCATCGTCATCGCTGGCCAAAATCCAGCTGGCCGTCGGCTGGCCGCTGGCGTTCAGGGCCAGATGGGTCAGCCACGGGGCGAGCAAGCGCTCCAGCCGCCAGCCCTGGCTGTGGCGCAAGGGATGCGGCAGCGCCAGCAGACGGATGGGGTGTTCGCCAGACGGCGTGGCGTAGCGTTCGCCCACCCAGTCTTCCAGTTGCACACTGCCCGCCAGCGCCAGCGTCACTTCTGCGGGCGGCAGGACTTGTGGCCAGTGCGCGCGCAAGGCTTGCCAGCGCAGCCACAGCGGGGCCACCTGCGCGGCCAGCCCGTCAAACAGCGTGGCCCCGGCCTGCAAGGGCATCAGCCCTTCACGCTGCCAGCGCCCGGCCTCTGCCGCCAGCGTTTTGGCCAGATCCTGCCCGTCGCGCGTGCCCCGGCGCAAGGCGTGCAGCAAACGCTCACGCAGCGCGTAGCTGTCCAGGCCGTTCAGGGTAAAGGGTTCGTGTTCGAGCAGACTGTCGTCGCCGGCATCAAACTGCACACGCAGCCGGCGGGCAAAAAAGTGCGCCACGGGCCGGCGCAAAAAGCGGGTCAGGTCAGCCAGGGTCAGGGTGGCGGGGCTGGGGGCCAGCAGGGCGGGCAGCGTCGCTTCCGCCGGGGCCGCCGCGTGGTGGGCGGCGCGCCATTCGTGGGCGTAGGTAAACAGCCCGGCGGCAGGCGGTGTGGCAAAGTAGCGCGGGCTAAATGGCTGCAGCGGGTGTTCGCAGGTCAGCGCCGCCAGCAGCCGCGCGCCGCTGTCGGCCTGCTGTGGGTCGTCGCCGGCCAGCCGCCAGCCGGCGGCCAGCACATCGCGCAACTGGCCAATCAGCACCGAGGGCGGCTGTGGGCTGTTGTCGCGGGCGTTGCGCCCCACCCAGCTGATATACAGCCGTTCACGCGCCGACAGCAGGGCTTCCAGCAGCAGATAGCGGTCGTCGTCGCGGCGGGCGCGGTCGCCGGGGCGGGCGTGGCCAGGCTGGGCCATCAGGTCAAAGTCGCTGGGCGGCTGGCGGCGTGGATAGTCGCCATCGTTCATGCCCAGCAGGCACACCACCCGAAACGGAATCGCCCGCATCGGCATCAACGTACACACATTCACCGCGCCCGCCAGAAAATGCTGCGATGGCGCGGCGTCGTCCAGCCCACCCAGCCAGGCTTCACGCACCACCGCCAGCGGCAGTGCATCGTCCAGCCCGGCGTCGGCACAGGCTTCCAGCCAACTGGCCAGCGCGCTGTCCAGCCGCAGCAGAATCCGCCGCTCCTGATCGTCCACCGGCAGTAAAAAATCGGCCAGCAGCTGGCGCAGCCGCTCGCCCCAGCCGCGTGGGCTGGCCGGTTCGGTCAATACCCCGGCCCAGTGGCGCAGGCGGTCAATCAGCTGGGCCAATGGCCCCAGCGCGGCCACTTCCAGGCCAGCGGCCTCGTCGCAGGGCTGAATGCGCTGCTGCCAGGCGTCGCCATCACCCACCGCGTAGCCCAGCAGCAGGCGCTCCAGGCCAAATTGCCAGCTGTTTTGCTGCAGACCGTCGGGCAGGGCCAGCCGGGCGCGCTGCCCGGCGTCCAGCCCCCAGCGAATGCCCGACTGTTCGGCCCACTGGCGCAAACGCGGCAGCGTCTCTGCCGGCAGGTCAAAGCGCCGCGCCAGCGCGGGCGCGTCGAGCAGGTCGAACACCTCGCTGACGGTAAACCGGGCGTGCGGGCTGGCCAGCAAGGTGTCCAGCGCGCGCAGCAGCGGCGCGCTGTCGCGCACGCTGCGGTCGGCCAGGGTAAACGGCAAATGGCGCGGGTCGCCGGGCGGAATACGGCCAAACACCGCGCGCACATGTGGTGCATACGCCGCCACATCGGGCACCATCACCACCATGTCACGCGGGGCCAGCGGTGTGCCGGCAGCCTGGGCGGCTTCGCAGTAGGCCAGCAGTTGATCGTGGAGAATTTCCACTTCGCGCTGGCGGCTGTGCGCCAGATGAAAACGCACCGACAGATCCTCTGCCGCCACCGGCAGGCGCTCAGCCGGGGTGGCCGGCGGCGGGGTGAGGTCGAACATGCCATGCTGCAGCTGGCCCAGCAGGGTGTCGGCGCTGGGCGGGATAAACAGGTCGATCCGCTCGGCCACGCCGGCCAGCGCGGCCTGCTCGTCTTCCGGCTGGTCGTAGCGATCCAGCAGGCCCAAAAAATCCCGCCCATGCCGGCCCCAGGCCGCCAGCAGCGGCTGATTGTCGGCGTGCAGGCTGTCCAGCGCGGGCAAGCGCGCCTGTGGGCTGCGTCGCGCCAGCCGGCGCGCCACCGCCTGGCGGTCGGCCAGGTCGCCCCAGTAATGCTGGCAGGGGTTATGCGCCACCAGCACCACCTGGCTATGCTGGCCCAGCGCCGCCAGCGCTTCAATCACCTGCTGCGGCAACGACGAAATGCCAAACACCACCACCCGGCGTGGCAGGCCGGCGGGCCGGGCGGTCAGGCCCGCCAGGGCATCGACAAACTGGCGGTGAATGCTGGCGCGGCCCGCCGGGTTGCCGCCCTGCGCGGCAATATCCGCCAGTACGGCGCGCCACAAGGCCGGCTGCCAGAGCTGGTCCGTGGAAATCGCCCGGCTGGGCGCAGCATCCGGAGCCTGGCGCAGCTGGTCGGTGCCGGCCTGCCAGTCCAGCAGCCAGTCGGCGCGGTACACTTGGTATTGGTCAAACAGTTCGGCCAGCTTGCCCGCCAGCTGGTAGCGCTTGCGCCCGTCGCCGTCGTCGCGCAAAAAATGCTGCAAGGGGGCAAACACCGGCTGATCCTGCAGGGTGGGCAGCAGGCGCAAGATGCGCCAGATCAACGCCTCCCGGTCCAGCGCCGAGCGCTCCGGCACGGCGGCCTCGCCCAGCACCCGGCGGTAGGCGCGCCAGAGAAACTGCGCTGGCAGCTGCATGCTCACCGCTGCGCTGACCCCGGATTCTCCGGCCAGCGCCAGCTTCAGCCACTGGCCCATGCCCTGGCTTTGCACCAGAAACACGTCGTTTTCCAGCGGGGCCAGCGGCTGGCGCGCCAGCCAGCCCAGCAGCAGGTCGCGCAGGTCTTCCAGCCGGTTGCCCTGCCACACCATCAGGCCGCAGCCCAGTTCTGTTTTGTCCGCCATTGCGCGCCCTGCCTGCTGGATACAATGCCCGGATGATAAACGCAGGCTTGCCGGATGCATATCGATGATTGTCAGGCCCGACGGCCGGCACCGGCGCGCCACAAAACAGCAGGTGCCTGAATACGGCACCTGTCGCACCACGGTTTGCCCTCCGCCCCCGTCAGCAGGGCAACCCCCTTCTTAACGCAGCTTCATCCGTTTGATTACTTCTGCCACATTGCGCGCCGGGCTGCGGTCTGGGCACAGATAGTCTTCTTCCACCGTGCGCAATACCGCCTGGCCAGACTCCAGCCGACGCCACTGCGCCAGGCGGGATGGCGACCAGGTTTGGGTGTCGCTGCGGCCAATGGCGTAGCGTTTGTGCTCGCGGGTTTCGCAGCGCAGGCCGTCAAAGGTCAGGGTTTCGGCACCATCCGGGCTTTGCACACGCAGGGCAAAGCGCACCACACCGTCTTCGCCAATGCTCAGGCTTTGTGTATCAATGGCATGCTGGTTGCGGGTGGTGGGCCCCACCTCAAACGATTGCCAGTGCGCGCCATCCGGATAGGCTGGCAGCGCGATGGATTTTTCTTCCCAGGGTTTGTCGGCTTCCCAGACATAGTTCTGGTTAAAGCGCTCGTTATGGTATTCGGCCTGCGCCAGCGGGCTCAGGCAGGCCGCGCCCAGGGCGGCCAGCAGGGTAAGGCGGATCACGAGGTTGGAGTCCTTTGTCGAATCGGCGCTCAGCGAGGCTGAACAGTAAAAGTAAGCCGGCGGGCACCTTGTGGCCGGCCTGCATGAAAACTGCGCTCCACCAGCGTGCCGCGCCCCCGGCTGGTCAGCGTCAGCAGGGTAGAAGCGCGGGTGCCGTAGTCATCGCCAGCAATGAAAATTGGCGACAGGAATTTTTCCAGCGCCAGGCCCACACCGGTATTGGGCAGCGCCTCGACTGGTGCCGGGGTGCGGTCGGCCAGCCAGTCAAACAGCACCTCTTCGCCGGGTAAGGTGGTGGTGGCCGACAGCCAGCCGCGCAGCCGCTCGCTTTTGGGCCAGGGCGCGTCGGGCAGGCCGTTGCACAGGATGTGCACGCCGGGTCGCAGCCGCGTCAGCAACGCGCGCGGGCTATGAAAACAGTACAAATCGCCCATGCTGCCAAACAGCAGATTAAAGGGCGCGTAGTCACCGCGCTGGCGGGTGAGCTCGGCGGCAAACTCGGCAGCGGACAGGGGGCTGGTCAGCCAGGCAGGCACCAAAGCGCCACGCGAGAGACGCCCGCTGGCCCGGCTGCCGGTGCGCACATTGGTGACTGCTGCCACCCGGCCATTGTCGCTGACCGCCAGCCAGCTGCCGCCCGCCTGAGTATCACGGCCACCCAATAGCGGCGCATCCTCCCAGCGGGCAATCGGCTGCGCGGGCCGGGCGTAGTATTCATCGCGATTGGCCAGCACCAGCAGCGGCACTCCGGCAATCTGTTGGTAGGCAATTCCAATCAGGCACATGGCAGGCAGCGTGGGCTAAAATAAGGTTCCTGCATTCTACCTGACCCTGCGCGCCATGACCGCTGACAAAGACATCGACCTCTCCGGGCTGAACTGCCCCCTGCCCATTCTGCGCGCCAAAAAGGCCCTGGCTGACATGGCCAGCGGCCAGGTATTGCGGGTGACCGCCACCGACCCTGGCGCGCCAGGGGATTTTGCCGCCTTTTGCCGGCAAACCGGCAATGTGCTGGCAGACAGCCAGACCACGCCTGACGGCAAGTTTGTGATGGTGCTGCGCCGTAAATAACCCGCCAGCAAAAGTGTTATAATATAACGTTTCTACCCTGTCACGAGCCCGTTGCCATGACCCAAACCCTGACCCTCACCCGCCCGGACGACTGGCATCTGCACCTGCGCGACGGTGCGGCGCTGGCCGCCGTGCTGCCCGACACCGCCCGCCAGTTTGCCCGCGCCATCGTCATGCCCAACCTCAAGCCACCGGTTACCACCGTGGCCGACGCCGAAGCCTACCGCGCCCGCATCCTGGCCGCGCTGCCGGCGGGCATGGCCTTCGAGCCGCTGATGACGCTGTACCTGACCGACCGCACCACGCCGGATGATATCGTCCGCGCCAAGGCCAGCGGCATCGTCCACGGCGTCAAGCTCTACCCGCTGGGTGCCACCACCAATTCCGACGCTGGCGTCAGCGCGCTGGAACACTGCCTGCCGGTACTGGAAAAAATGGCCGAAGTGGGCCTGCCCTTCCTGCTGCATGGCGAAGTGACCGACCCGGACATCGATATCTTCGACCGCGAAGCGGTGTTCATCGAACGCACCCTGGCCCCGCTGATTGCCCGCCTGCCCGAGCTACGCGTGGTGCTGGAGCACATCACCACCGCCCAGGCCGCCGAATTTGTTGCCGGCGCGTCGGCCAATGTGGCCGCCACGCTGACCGCGCACCACCTGCTGATGAACCGCAACGCCATGCTGGTGGGCGGCATCCGCCCGCACCACTACTGCCTGCCGGTGCTCAAGCGCGAAACCCATCGCCAGGCACTGCTCAAGGCCGCCACCAGCGGCTCGGCCAAGTTTTTCCTCGGCACCGACAGCGCCCCGCACGCCCGCCACACCAAAGAAGCCGCCTGTGGCTGCGCCGGCATGTACACCGCGCACACCGCGCTGGAGCTGTATGCCGAAGCGTTTGATTCCGTGGGCGCGCTGGACCAGCTGGAAGCCTTCGCCAGCTTTAACGGCCCGGATTTCTACCGCCTGCCGCGCAACACCGATACGGTGACCCTGCGCCGGGAAAGCTGGACCGTACCGGCCACCCTGGCGTATCTGGATGACGCCCCGCTGGTGCCGCTGCGCGCCGGTGAAACGCTGAGCTGGAAGCTGCAAGGCTAAGCGCTGTTTGTAGCGTGGCAAAAGACAACGCCCTGGCGGATTCGCCAGGGCGTTGTGCTGAGTGCAGGGCGTACGGGCTTACCAATCCAGCGCTTCCGGCGCGCGGCTAAAACACTCGATAAACGCTGCCGCCGTGGCAAAGCTGTCGGCGCGCAATCGCTGTTGGCGGTAGCGCTGCACCAGCTGCGCCCAGACGCTGCGGTAATGCTGCTGATGAAAAACTTGTAACCGGAATTGCCGCTCGGCCTCTGTCCAAGACTCGTGCTCGTCGCACCAGGATTTCAGCAGGGCCAGATAGCTATACAGCGCGGCCTGGCGTCCGCGCACCAAGGTGTCGCGGTCGTTCAGCCCCAGTATTTTGATGGTGTAGTCGGCGCGCTTGGCCTGGGGTGAGTCTTCATCGTCGCTGTTGGCGGCGTAGCGGCCGGTGTTCAGGTCCAGCCAGAGAAAATCCAGCGGGTTATCCACGCGCGGATCAAGCAGCGCATAGTCCCCCGCTGGCGGCGGCGTCACCGCGCTGCCACGCGGGCGGCGCAGTTCGTGCAGCTCGCCATTGGCCAACAGCAGGGCAAACTGATTGCGCTTGTACGAGCCATTGCACGGCCCACAGGCCAGCACGTAGTTGTCCCAGACGTAGGTTTGCTCGGGAAAGAAATCCTTGGGGCGCATATGTTCGATTTGATCGGCCCAGGAACCCTCGCAATATACACAGCGGCCGTTGCCGCTCAGCGGGGCGGCCAGCTGGGGTTTCAGGTGGTCGGCAAATAACGCGGCCGGTTTTTTACGCCAGTGTTCTTTGGCGTACGCCACTTGCGCCGCATAATCCGCCTGCTGATTCACCTTGTCTTGCAGGGCCTGCAAATCCGCCTGGTGTTGTTCGTCCAGTGGGGGAATATGCAGTTTAAGCATGGCCAACGTCCAGCACCGGGGCCAGCAAGGCCAGCAGGGCTTCGCGCTCCTGGCGTTCGGCATCGCTGAGTACGCCACGTTCGTGTTTGCGATTGAGCTTGGTCAGGCGGTCTAGCTTGGCCAGCGCCTCATCCGAGCGGCCAGGCTGGCCGCCAAATGCTTCGCTGTTCAGCACATGCAGCACATCGCCATACAGCGCCCGGTGCAGGGCATCGCCCTCCAGCCGACGCAAATGGCCCTCTTCACCCGGTGCCGGCAACACCCACACCGAACCACGCGTTGCCGATTGGCAGACATACGGCGAATGGGTGGTGACGATAAACTGCACTTGGGGGAACAGCCGGGTCAGCCAGGGGCCGATTTGCCGCTGCCAGGAAGGGTGCAGATGGGCGTCCACTTCGTCGATCAACACCACGCCAGGGGCGACAATCTGCCGCTTGTCCGCCGAAAACAGCCGCTCGGCGCCATAGCAGTCGGCCATTTGCCGGATTAGCTCAAAGGTCAGCGACAAGACCGCGCGATAACCGTCACTGAGCTCCAGTATCGGCAGGGTGACGCCATTGCCGTCGATAAAGCTGACGTCTTTTGAGCCAACCTCACCCAACTGGGCGCCATAGGGCAAAAAACCGTCCTGATTGACGAAGTCTCGCACCAGATCCAGCAACATGCCTTCCGGGCTGTCTGGCGAGCTTTCCAGTTGCTGGAAACGCAATGTTTTTAGCCATTCCAGCACTTCGGACAGGGCGATATCTTCGCCGAACAGGCTGAGGTGGCAGGCTGGGCGAGGGTGGCTTTGGAATAGTTTTTCCGTGTCCGAGTTGCCGCCGGTGAAGCGACGCATGGGGCCGAAGCCGGCGGAAAAACCACTAAAATCTATCTTTTTTCTCTCTGGCGCGTTCTCGGTATCTTGTTCCACGCGCACGCTTGCCCAACGCTCAACTGGAGTTATATCCATACCACGCATGACTTTAACGTATTCAAAGGAGACGGGGACAGAAATATCCCAGTGACTGCTCATGAGTAGCTCTGATCTAACCTGTGCGGAATTACAACTGGCCCGAATGAATTTTTGATGGCCCTGGCGCATCACCTCAAACTCCTTTGAGCCCAATAATCCAATCGCCATCCCCCGCAACACGCTCGTCTTACCTACCCCATTCGGCCCCATCAGCACATGCCAGCCCGCCTCTTCTCCCTCAGCCACTTCCCACTGCAGCGAAGCAAAACCCCGAAAATCTTTCAATTCCAGCTTGCGCAAATACATGCCATGACTCCTGATGCCGTCAGCGGGCAGGGCATGAGGCGCGGTCGCCTCACTCCCCCATTGCCGCCAGTTGTTCGGCCTGGTGTTCGGCGCTGAGCGCCTCGGTGAGTTCAAACAGGTCGCCGTCCATCACCTGATCGAGTTTGTACAGCGTCAGGTTGATGCGGTGGTCGGTGACCCGATCCTGCCAAAAATTATTCTAGATATGGATAGATTCAACGCCGCCACTCTGCTCCATCAAACACTTGGGGCGGCTTGCCTGGCGCTTGCACAGTTGCACACTCTAATGACTGCCCTCCCGTTCGGTCCGCTGTCAACAACAGGATCGTGCAAGCGGGAGAAAGGCAGTAGGCGGGTAATTCTAATGTGTTTGGCCATGCTTTGGTTTGATTGACCCAGGCGGTACCCCGCCAAGAGGGTGCCAGGCAGCACACCGACTGCGTTTCTCACCGTGCTTGGCGTACATACGGGGGAAGGGGGGGATAATGCACGTGCAGGCAGGGCAGCAGCAGGCCAGGCCGCCTGGGCCAATCCAATCATGGTCAGCGCGCCGTGTTCGGGTAAAATGGCCCCCTTCCTGACTGCTTTGTCTCTCCGCCCGCATGCAACTGGTCGCCCTCGGTCTCAATCACCACACCGCCCCGCTCGCCATCCGCGAACAGCTGGCCTTTCCGGCTGAGCAGCTGGCCGATGCCCTGCGCGATCTGACCGGCTCGCAAACCGCGCACGAGGCGGCGATTCTGTCCACCTGTAATCGCACCGAAATCTACGCCAGCGCCCGCGATATCGACAGCGTGCTGGTGTGGCTGGCGCGCAATCGCGGGCTGGATGTTGAGGTGCTGCGCCCTTATCTGTACGCGCTGGACGCCGAAGCCACCGCCCGCCATGCGTTTCGCGTAGCATCCGGGCTGGATTCGATGGTGCTGGGCGAAACCCAGATTGTCGGCCAGATCAAGGACGCCGTGCGGGTGGCGGAAACCTGTGGCACGCTGGGCACCCTGCTTAATACTTTGTTCCAGAAAACTTTTTCGACTGCCAAGGCGGTGCGCAGCCAGACGGCGATCGGGGCCAATTCGGTGTCGATGGCTGCGGCTGGGGTCAAGCTGGCTGAGCAGATTTTTCCCAGCATCCGTGAGCTGAATGTGCTGCTGATTGGCGCGGGCGAGATGATTGAACTGGTGGCCACCCACTTTGCCGCCCATCAACCCGCCGGCATCACCGTGGCCAACCGCACGCTGGAGCGCGGCGAGCGGCTGGCCAGCCAGTTTGGCGGTCGGGCGATTGTGCTGCAGGACCTGGCCAGCCAGCTGCCGCTGCACGACGTGGTGGTCACCTCCACCGCGTCGCCGGTGCCGATTCTGGGCAAGGGCACGGTAGAAAAAGCGCTGAAAATCCGCCGCCACAAGCCGATTTTCATGCTCGACCTGGCCGTGCCGCGCGATATCGAAGCCGAAGTGGCCGACCTGGCCGATGTGTTCTTGTATACGGTGGATGATATTGCCGCGATTGTGGACGCGGGCCGCGAAGAACGCCGCGCCGCTGCCGAAACCGCCGAAGGCATTATTCAGGAAAAAACCCGCGAATTTGTTCAGTGGCTGGCTGGCCGCGACACCGTGCCGGTGATCCGTGCGCTGCAAGTCGAAGCCGAACGGATTCGCCGCCACGCGCTGGAAGCCGCCGCCAAACGCCTGCAAAAAGGCGAATCGCCGCACGATGTGCTGGAATTTCTGTCCCGCCAGCTCACCAATAAACTGCTGCACCCGCCGCTGCAGGCGCTGAACAGCCACCACGGCCAGGCCAAGGCCGAGCTGACCGACGCGCTGGCGCGGCTGTACAACCTGCATCCGGACTGAGGTGCGCTGGCCGACGCAGACGAAATCATCCCCGGCGCTTTTATAACGTATTAAAATTACCGGCTGACTTCCGCCCAGCGGAATCCGCCGCCTTGTGTTTGCCCGCGCGGGCTGCCTGCGCTACCGTGAAAGAATACCGCTACGATGAAAGCCTCGATTGCCAGCAAACTGGATCAGCTGGTTGACCGGCTCGACGAAGTGACGCGCCTGCTGTCCACCGAAGAAGCCACCCGCGACATGGAGTCGTTTCGCAAGCTCACCCGCGAACACGCCGAACTGACCCCGGTGGTAGAGGAATACCAGGCTTTCCGCCAGTGCGAGGCCGATATGCGCAGCGCCGAAGAACTGCTGGCCGACCCAGACATGCGCGAACTGGCGCAGGCCGAGCTGGAAGACGGCAAGCAGCGGCTGGTTGTGCTGGAGCTGGCGCTGCAAAAGCTGTTGTTGCCGCGCGACCCCAACGACGAGCGCAATATTTTTCTGGAAGTGCGCGCCGGCACGGGCGGCGACGAATCGGCGCTGTTTGCCGCCGACCTGTTCCGCATGTACTCGCGCTTTGCCGAACGCAACCGCTGGCAGGTGGAAATTGTCTCGGCCAGCGAATCCGACCTGGGCGGCTACAAGGAAATCATCGCCCGGCTGGTGGGCTTTGGCGCCTATTCCAAACTGAAGTTTGAATCCGGCGGCCACCGCGTGCAGCGCGTGCCGGCCACCGAAACCCAGGGGCGTATCCACACCTCGGCGTGTACCGTGGCAGTGATGCCGGAAGCCGACGAGGTGGAAGCAGTGAACATCAACCCGGCAGATTTGCGCATCGACACCTTCCGCGCCTCCGGCGCGGGCGGCCAGCACATCAACAAAACCGACAGCGCGGTGCGCATCACCCACCTGCCATCGGGCATTGTGGTCGAATGCCAGGATGACCGCAGCCAGCACAAGAACAAGGCGCGCGCGCTGGCGGTGCTGGCGTCGCGGATCATGGACGTGCAGCTGCGCGAGCGCCAGGCCAAAGAGGCGGCCACCCGCAAAAGCCTGGTAGGCTCGGGCGACCGCTCCGAGCGCATTCGCACGTATAACTTTCCGCAGGGCCGGGTGACCGACCACCGCATCAACCTGACGCTCTACAAGCTGGATCAGGTGATGGACGGCGACCTGTTTGAGCTGACCGAGGCGCTGAGCGCCGAGCATCAGGCCGAGCTGCTGGCGGCGATGGGCGACTGAGCGTCGGGCCAGCATGGTCAGCGGGCTTCCCTTTTAGCACGATTTATTATATGTTTATATGAATTGTTAGCTGAACCCCGCCCAAGGAGCTTGACCATGACCTGCAATATTGGCAAAACCGAACGTATTCTGCGCATCATCGTTGGCCTGATCATCACCAGCCTGGCGTTTGTTGGCCCGGAAAGCCCATGGGCTTTCCTCGGCCTGGTGCCGCTGCTGACCGGCGTGATTGGCTGGTGCCCGCCGTATGCCATGCTGGGCATCAACACCTGCAAGAAATAAGCCACTGCACTGCCCCTCCCCCGCGCCGGCCAGGCTTGCCTGGCCGTTGTGCTGTCTGCGGCAAACACATTCAACTATGCATAGCGCCAACAGTTCCGCCGGCGCTGGCGCAGTTCTGGCATGCTGACGGCTTTGTCTGTCGGGAGATCCCTCATGCCCTCCACTGTGTTTGCCCCGTATTCCGTTCTGGTGGTGCCGGGGTGGCAAAACTCTGGCCCCGAGCACTGGCAAAGCCAGTGGCAGGCGCAGCAGCCAGACTGGCAGCGGGTGATGCAGCGCGACTGGCTGACGCCGCAACTGGCCGACTGGGTGGCCGCCCTGGATGCGGCAATTGTGGCAGCCACACAGCCGGTGCTGCTGGTGGCGCACAGCCTGGGCTGTGTCACCGTGGCGCACTGGGCACAGGCGCAGGCCAGCCACACCGGCAAGGTGGCGGCGGCCTGGCTGGTGGCCCCGGCAGATACCGAACGGGCCGATGCGCCGGCAGCAGTGGCCAGCTTTGCGCCACTGCCGCGCCAGCCGCTGCCATTTGCCAGCCAGGTGATCGCCAGCGACAACGACCCCTACTGCAGCGCAGCACGGGCGCAACAGCTGGCGGCAGACTGGGGCAGTGCCTGCCAGGTGCTACCGCAAGCCGGGCACATCAACACCGACGCCGGCTTTGGCCCATGGCCGGAAGGGCTCAGCGCCCTGGCCCGCTGGCTGACGCCGGCCTGAACGTCCCCGGTCACACACTGGCCGCGCACAGCGCGCCCTGCTGACCCGCGCGCGCATCTGCGCTATCCTCCCGGCCATGGAACTGGAACGACTACTGCATAGCCAGGGGTTTGGCAGCCGCAAGGGCTGCCGGGCGCTGATTGAAGCCGGGCGGGTGGCGCTGGCCGATGGCGTGTGCCTGAACCCGAAAACCCCGATTGCCCAGCCTGAAGGGCTGACGGTCTGGGTGGACGGCCAGGCCTGGCCGGTGTGCGCCCAGCTGTATTTGCTGCTGCACAAGCCCGCCGGCTACGAATGCTCACGCGCCCCGCAACACCATGTGCCGGTGCTGAATCTGCTGCCTGCGCCCTACCGCGAACGCGGGGTGCAGCCAGTGGGCCGGCTGGACGCCGACACCACTGGTTTGCTGTTATTGTCTGACGATGGCCGCTTTATCCACCATTTCACCTCGCCACGCCGGCATGTGGCCAAAACCTACGCCGTGACTGTGCGCCACCCGCTGGACGATGCCCAGCTCAACGCCTTGCGCAGCGGGGTGCAATTGCACGACGAACCCGCACCGCTGGCGGCGCTGGCCTGCGCCCGGCGCGACGAGCACACCCTGCTGCTGACCATTGGCGAAGGCAAATACCACCAGGTGAAACGCATGGTGGCAGCAGCGGGCAACCGGGTGGAGGCGCTGCACCGCGAAGCCATGGCCGAACTGACCCTGGGCGAGCTGCCACCGGGCCAGTGGCGCACGCTAACCGCCGCCGACTTTGCCCTGCTCAACTGGCCACCCGCTGGACATCCGGCATGATTGTGCGCCCTCGCCCGCATTGGCTGGGCATTCTGTTTGCCTGGCATGGCTCGGTGTTGCCACGCATTGTGCCGCAGCTGGGGCTGATCACCCTGCTGGCGCTGGCGGTGACGCTCAGCCATGGCGTGCTGCTGGGCTGGAAAGTCACCCTGACGCCGATGCCGTTCACCCTGGTGGGCATTGCCCTGGCGATTTTCCTGGGGTTTCGCAACACGGCCAGTTACGACCGCTACTGGGAAGCGCGCAAACTGTGGGGGCAGGGGCTGAACGATTGCCGCACGCTGGCGCGCCAGGCGCTGACCCTGCTGGACGCACCCGCCAATCCGCAGCCATTTGTCTATGGCCTGATTGGCTTTATCCACGCCCTGCGCGGCCAGTTGCGCCAGCAGTCGGTGGACGACCCACTACGCGCCTTGCTGCCGGCAGACCTGCTGGCGCGGCTGCAGCAGGCGCACTACCCGCCGGCGCTGATTCTGCTCTGGCTGGGGCAATGGCTGCAGCAGCAGCGCCAGCACGGCCATCTGCAGCCCATTCTGGCCGCCAAAATGGAAGACGCGCTGTCCGGGCTGACTCAGGTGCTGGGCGGCTGCGAGCGGATTGCCAGCACGCCGATTCCGTTTGCCTATTCGGTGATTCTGTATCGCACCGTGGCGCTGTACTGCCTGCTGCTGCCCTTTGGCCTGGTGGATAGCCTGGGCTGGATGACCCCGCTGGTGACCGCGTTCTTGTCGTATACCTTTTTTGCCCAGGAAGCGCTGCTCAGCGACATCGAAGACCCATTTGGCCACGCCGCCAACGACCTGCCGCTGGACGCCATGTCACGGATGATCGAGCGCACCCTGCGCGAAATGCTGGGCGAAGCGACATTGCCGGACATGCCTGCGCCACGCCATTTTGTCCAGACTTGAAACCCCTGCCGAGTATGGTACGGTCATGACTGTTGGCAACGCGTCCGGCCAAACCGGGCGCGTTGTCTTGTCTGCGCGATTTGTTTCCGGATGGACCCCCATGACTCGACACCCCCTGCTGTACGCCCTGGCTGCCATTGTGCTGTGGGCCTCGCTGGCCACGCTGGGCGCAGCCGTTTCCAGCCTGCCGCCCTTTTTTACCGTGGGCGTCAGCCTGATGATTGGCAGCCTGTGCGCGCTGACACACTGGCGCGAATGGCGGGTGCCGCCCGCCACCCTGCTGCTGGGGGTGACGGGCCTGTTTGGCTACCATTTTTTTCTGTTTCTGGCCTTTCGCCTGGCCCCCGCCGTGGAAGCCAATCTGCTCAACTACCTGTGGCCACTGCTGATTGTGCTGCTCTCGCCCGTGCTGTTGTCCGGCTATCACCTTAGCGCCCGGCATATTCTGGGCGCACTGGCTGGCTTTGCCGGCGCGGCACTGGTGGTGACTGGCGGCCAGCTCAGCATTAACCTGACCGCCCTGCCCGGCTACGGCAGCGCCGTGCTGGCTGCGCTGCTGTGGGCCAGCTATTCCCTGCTGACCAAGCGGGTGCGCCCCTTCCCCACCGCCGCCATCGGTGGCTTCTGCCTGCTGTCTGGTGTGCTGTCGTTGCTGTGTCACACCCTGATGGAACCGCCTGTCAGCCCCAGCACCAGCCAGTGGCTGACCCTGCTGCTGCTCGGTGCCGGGCCCATGGGGCTGGCGTTCTTTTTATGGGACAAGGCGCTGAAACTGGGCGATCCCCGCCAGATTGGCGCGCTAAGCTACCTCACCCCGCTTTTGTCCACCTTGCTGCTGGTGGCCAGCGGACGCGGCCAGCTTGGCCCAGCCACGGGCGCTGCCATTGCGCTGATTGTTGGCGGCGCGCTGGCGGGCACACTGGATTGGCGGGTGCTGCGGCGTAAGCAAAAGCATCCAGGTTACTAACATTTTCAGTCAGAAATGTCAGATAGCGGCATATTGGCACTCTGGTGTGGCGAAAGAAGGATGTCACCAACCTGGGCCATTTCTGGATTCGGCGCAAAGTACCCAAGCGCCAGCCGCTTCATTTCATCCTGGGATGGTACAAGCGGCCAGGCAAGCCACTGCCGCGAAATTAGCTAAAAATCATACTCCGCACAACCTTCCCTTACGGTA
>ERZ724511.101-NODE-101-length-30128-cov-6.739733_pt1 | contig 30128 bp, 25 predicted proteins | sample MGYA00376044_ERZ724511 | MGnify/ENA primary metagenome ERZ724511 (study PRJEB28724, sample SAMN07190887) | wastewater metagenome | isolation source: effluent of sewage treatment plant in Hong Hong | place: USA: Christiansburg, Virginia | collected 2016-03-01 ...
TCCATCACTTACGATAACTATAATGTTTTTTGCTTTTTTATTTTTGTGAAAATTGGATAAATCTAATTCGTTTGCAGGGCTTTCGAATGGATTGAGTAGTGTAGTTCCAAGTGCGAAAAGGGAACCGTTTTTGAAGAAATTCCGTCTGTTCATATATTATTTTTATTATAAATCAAATTTAAGAAAGCTTACGTTTGATTGAGGTTAAGATTTTTTAAATATATAAAACATAAATGAAAAAATCCCATTTTTTCAAATGGGATTTAAATATTATACTGTTGCTTCTATTTGTAGAGGTATCTGATTTTGAAGTAAATCCTCAAATTTTTCATGAGCTCGAATCAAATGCCCTTTGCCATTTAACCACAAAACTTCTGCTGGTTTATATCGGGAGTTATAGTTTGAAGACATAGAGAAGCAATAAGCTCCAGCGTTGTGGAAAGAAAGGATGTCTCCCTCTTTTATTTCAGCGATTCTTCTATTGTTTGCGAAAGTATCAGTTTCACAGATGTAACCTACAACAGAATAGAAACGTTCTTTTCCTTTTGGATTAGAAATATTTTCGATATGGTGTTGAGAACCATAAAGCATTGGTCGAATTAAATGGTTAAAACCACTATCAATTCCTGCAAAAACAGTTGATGTAGTTTGTTTTACCACATTTACTTTTGTTAAAAAGTAACCAGCTTCACTGACTAAGAATTTTCCAGGTTCAAAAATCAATGTTAAGTCTTTTCCGTACTCAACACAGAAAGCATTAAAACGTTTTGATAATTTTTTACCTAATTCTTCGATGTCTGTTTGTACATCGTCTTTTTTATAAGGTACTTTGAAACCACTACCAAAATCTAAGAATTCAAGATTTTTAAAGTTTCTAGCAGCATCAAAAAGAATTTCTGCGGCGTATAAAAATACTTCAATATCTAAGATATCAGAACCTGTATGCATATGGATTCCGACAATGTTCATTTTAGTATTTTCTACTATTCGAACCAAATGTGGTAATTGGTGAATGGATATTCCAAATTTACTATCAATGTGACCTACAGAAATGTTAGTGTTTCCACCAGCCATTACGTGAGGATTGATACGAATACATACAGGAACATTTGGGTGTTTGGTGCCGAATTGTTCTAGTATGGATAAATTATCAATGTTTATTTGAACTCCTAAAGCATTTACTTCTTCTATTTCTTCTAGAGAAACACCATTTGGAGTGTAAAAAATCTTTTCTGGTGCATAGCCCGCATGCAAACCGAGAAGCACTTCTTGAATAGAAACAGTGTCTAAACCAGACCCCATATCTTTTAAAAGTTGAAGGATTGAAATATTTGACAATGCTTTCATCGCATAATTAATGCGAAGTTTTTCAACCTTAGAAAAAGCTTTTGTTAATCTGTTGAATTGAGATTGAATTTTTTCAGCATCATACACATATAAAGGTGTGCCAAATTGTTCTGCTAATTGAAGTAAGTCTTTTCCTTGCATTATGATTTAATTTTTTACAAATTTATTACAGTTTCTACCTTCGACCAAATAAAAAACAAAATATAACAAAATATAACAAAATGTTATTAATTAAACATTTTGTTTATGAATTTTGTTTTTTATAACAATAAAAAATCCCTTGACTTAACAACTTATAGCCAAGGGATTTAAAAAAAATGGTTCTTTTATAAGCTAGGTAAATCGCCATTGCCTTTTGTAGGCAAATTGGTGTATCCCATTAAAAATAAATCAACTTCTCTCGCGGCTTCACGACCTTCTGAGATTGCCCAAACAATCAATGATTGCCCTCTTCTCATATCACCTGCTGTAAAAATATGAGGAACATTAGTTTGGTAGTTATTGGCTTTGAAGTTACTTCTCATATCCAATTCTAGACCAAGTTGTTCTGCTAAAGTTTTTTCAGGTCCTGTAAATCCGAGAGCTAATAATGCTAAATCACACGGCCATATTTTCTCTGAACCTTCCTTTTCAATTAGTTCAGGACGTTGTCCAGGAACAATTTTCCAAGCAACTTCTACTGTCTTTAGTGCAGTTAGTTCTCCTTTTTCATTAGCAATAAATTCTTTGGTGTTGATTAACCAATTTCTATTACAACCTTCTTCGTGTGAAGAAGAGGTTTTTAGTTGTAGTGGCCAAAAAGGCCAAGGAGTAGATTCGCTTCGACCCACTGGAGGTTTTGGCATAATCTCAAAATTGGTAACTGATTTTGCGCCTTGTCTATTTGAAGTTCCAATACAGTCAGATCCTGTATCTCCTCCACCTATTACGATAACATCTTTTCCTGTAGCTTTGATTTGATTAGGAACTTCTTCACCGTATAAAACTTTAGTTTGTTGTGTTAGGAAATCCATAGCTTGCACTACGCCTTTGCTATCGGCTCCTTTTGTAGGTAAACCTCTTCTTTCTGTTGCTCCACCACAAAGAACAATTGAATCAAATTCATTTAATTCCTCTACTGAAAAGTTTACACCAACATTTACATTGGTTTTAAAAACGATACCTTCAGCTTCTAAAATAGCAACACGACGATCGATTATTCCTTTCTCTAATTTGAAATTTGGAATTCCGTAGCGTAACAATCCGCCAATAGCATTATCTCTTTCAAAAACAGTTACAGTATGTCCAGCACGATTGAGTTGTTGTGCAGCCGCTAAACCAGCTGGTCCAGAACCTACAACAGCAACTTTTTTACCAGTTCGAACTGCAGGCGGTTGTGGTTTAATCCATCCTTCCGCAAAACCTCTTTCTATAATGTTTTTCTCGATATTTTCGATGGCAACAGGTTCTTTGATAATACCTAGAACGCATGATTTTTCACATGGTGCAGGGCATAATCTTCCTGTAAATTCAGGGAAATTATTCGTTGATTGCAATATTTCTAAGGCACTTTGCCATTCTTCTTGATGTACCATATCATTGAAATCTGGAATTAAATTCCCCAATGGACATGAGCTATGGCAAAATGGGATGCCACAATCCATACATCTTGAACCTTGTTCTTTTATTTTATCTTTTGGTAATGCAATTGTGAATTCATTATAATTGGCAACGCGTTCAACAACAGCTATGTTACCTTCGTCGGCTCTATTAAATTCTTTAAATCCTCCTATTTTTCCCATGACTATTGTGCTATTAATTCTTCAACTTCCTTTTCTGCTGCAATACGTTGTAATGCTTTTTTGTAATCTGTAGGCATTACTTTTACAAAATGCTTGACTTGGTTGTCCCAATCTGCTAAAATTCTCTTAGCTAATGGGCTACTTGTGTATAAGGAATGATTTTTTATCAAACGTTTCATTTTTGCGATATCTTCTGCTTCTAATGGGTCAAAAGCTACCATTTCCATATTGCAAAGGGTTTGGTCGAATTTCTTATTTGGGTCATAAACATAAGCGATACCTCCACTCATACCTGCAGCAAAATTACGTCCGGTTTTGCCTAGTACAACTACAGTCCCTCCAGTCATGTATTCACAACCATGGTCTCCAATACCTTCAACCACTGCAGTTGCTCCTGAGTTTCTAACACAGAAACGTTCTCCAGCCATACCATTAATATATGCTTCACCAGTAATAGCACCATAAAGTGCTACGTTTCCAATAATTATATTTTCCTCTGGTTTGAAAGTTGCTGTTGGTGGCACTTTAATGATTAATTTACCTCCAGAAAGTCCTTTACCTAGATAATCGTTACAGTTTCCGTGGATTTTAAATGATAATCCATTGGTAGCAAAAGCTCCGAAACTTTGTCCAGCAGAACCCGTAAAGTCAACTAGAATAGTGTCTTCTGGTAGTCCTTGTGCACCGTATATTTTTGAAATTTCGTTACTCAAAATTGCTCCAACTGAACGATCTGTATTTTTGATGTCAAAGGTTACTCTTGTTCTTTCTTTTCTATAAATTGAAGGAATCGCAGCTTTGATAATATCAAAATCTAATACATGCTCTAATTCATGATCTTGAGGCATTGTATTGTGGTTAGGAACTGTTTTTGCTTTTTCTGGTTTATAAAGAATAGTTGACAAATCTAATCCCATCGCTTTGTAATGTTGAATCGCTTTATTTACGTTCAATTTTTGAGATTGTCCTACCATTTCTTTTAAAGTTCTAAAGCCAAGTTGTGCCATAATTTGTCTTAATTCCTCTGCAATGAAGTACATGAAATTAATAACATGTTCTGGTGTACCCTTGAAGTTTTTACGCAACTCAGGATCTTGAGTTGCAATACCTACAGGGCAAGTATTTAAGTGACAAGCACGCATCATGATGCAACCTGAAGCTACTAATGGTGCAGTTGCAAAACCAAACTCTTCAGCTCCAAGTAAAGCGGCAATAGCAACGTCGCGACCAGTTTTTAACTGTCCATCACACTCTAAAACAACACGGCTTCTTAAATCATTTAGGATTAAAGTTTGTTGGGCTTCAGCCAAACCTAATTCCCACGGGATTCCAGTATGAGTTAAGGATGTTAATGGTGCAGCTCCTGTTCCTCCATCATAACCTGATATTAGGATGACATCAGCTTTTGCCTTAGCAACACCCGCAGCTATAGTTCCAACTCCAACTTCTGATACTAATTTTACATTTACTCTAGCTTCACGGTTGGCATTTTTTAAATCGAAAATTAATTGTGATAAATCTTCAATAGAGTAGATGTCGTGGTGTGGAGGCGGAGAAATTAATCCAACATAAGGTGTAGAATTTCTGGTTGCAGCAATCCAAGGCACTACTTTTTCACCTGGTAATTGTCCACCTTCACCTGGTTTAGCTCCTTGAGCCATTTTTATTTGAATCTCTTTGGCATTGGTCAAGTAATTAATAGACACTCCGAATCGACCTGAAGCAACTTGCTTGATAGCACTATTTCTTGAGTCGCCATTCAATTCTTTTTGGAAACGTCTTGAATCTTCACCACCTTCTCCAGAATTACTTTTACCACCAATTCTGTTCATAGCAATCGCTAGATTTTCGTGTGCTTCTTGACTTATAGATCCATATGACATAGCACCTGTTTTGAATTTTTTTACAATTTCAGTCCAAGGTTCTACTTCGTCAATTGAAATTGGATCCAAATTATTGAATTCAAATAATCCACGAATAGTCATCAAATTAGCGCTTTGCTCATTGACCATTTTAGAATATTCGGCATAACTTTCAGGGCTATTCAAACGAACGGCTTGTTGTAGTTTTGAAATGGTTGTTGGATTAAACATGTGTTTTTCACCATTTCGTCTCCATCTGTAAATACCACCAATTTCGAGCGGTAGCAAGTTGGCTACTTTTGAATTTGGGAATGCTTTTTGGAAACGCTTTTTCACTTCTTTTTCTACTTCCATTAATCCAATACCTTCAATTCTAGATGGAGTGTATGGGAAATATTTGGTTGAGAATGATTTGTTTAAACCTAAAATTTCAAAAATCTGAGCAGCTCTATAGGAATGTAAAGTTGAGATTCCGATTTTATTCATGATTTTCAGAATCCCTTTTCCAATGGCTTTGTTGTAGTTTTTAATTGCATATTCTGCAGTTATTCCAGCGATGTGGCCTTCTTTAACTTGATTATGAATTATTTCATTTACCATATAAGGATTAATTGCGCTAGCACCATATCCAAATAAAAGAGCAAAATGATGAGGCTCACGAGGCTCAGCAGATTCAATAACAATTCCAAACTTAGAGCGTACTTTAAGTTGGTTTAAAGTGTGGTGAATATAAGAACAAGCCAAAAGCATTGGAATAGGTGCTAGGGTTTCGCTTACTCCACGATCAGAGAGGATAACAATAGTACTTCCTTCAGAAACAGCTTTGAAAGTGGCTTGTACGCATTTCTCTAAGGCACGCTCTAAACCATTAGCTCCTTTTTCTATTTTGTACAACGTAGAAATAGTAACTGATTTGAAATCTTCGTGCTGAATGTTTCTTATTTTATCCAAATCTTCATTAGAAATGATAGGGTTTTGGATTTTTAATTTTTTGCATTGTTTTGCTTCAATGTCAAATATATTGTAATCTCCACCAATAGCTAAACTAATATCTGTGATAATTTCTTCACGAATTCCATCCAAAGGAGGATTGGTAACTTGAGCAAATAATTGTTTGAAATAGTTATACAATAATTGTGGTTGATCTGATAAAACTGCTAATGGGGTATCATTACCCATAGAGCTAATGGCCTCATTTCCGCTACCACCCATTGGGTTGATTATGGTTTTTAAATCTTCGATTGTATAGCCAAACATACGTTGTCTGGTTTCGAAATCAAGATTCTCAACAGGAATAGGGTTGTCTGTGTAAGGAATACAAGCTAATTGTAAAAGATTTTCATCCAACCATTTTTGGTAAGGACGTTTAGTAACTATGGAATGTTTTACTTCGTCATCCTCGATTATTCTTCCTTCGTTCATATCAACCAAGAACATTTTTCCTGGTTCTAATCGACCATGTTGAATTACATCTTCTGGGTTGATGTCAAGTACACCAATTTCTGACGACATAATTACAAAACCACTCTTAGTCAAAGTGTATCTTGAAGGGCGCAGACCATTTCTATCCAATAACGCTCCAATAACGTTTCCGTCAGTAAATGGTATAGAAGCTGGGCCATCCCAAGGTTCCATAATACAAGAATTGTACTCATAGAATGCTTTTTTCTCAGCACTCATCGTTTGATGTTTTTCCCATGCCTCTGGAACTACCATCATCATAACTTCAGGAAGAGTTCTTCCCGTCATTAGTAACAATTCTACAACCATATCCATAGAAGCAGAATCTGATTTGCCTTCTAAAATGATTGGGAATAATTTTTTTAAATCTTCGCCAAAAACATCACTTTTCATCAGTTCTTCACGAGCTCTCATTCGGCTCACGTTTCCTCTTAATGTGTTAATTTCACCATTATGACACATATAGCGGAAAGGTTGTGCTAAATCCCATGAAGGGAAAGTATTTGTAGAGAATCGCTGGTGCACTAATGCCAATCGAGTAACTAAATCGCTGTCTAATAAGTCGGTGTAATAACGGCTAATGTCTTCTGGCATTAGCAGTCCTTTATATATAATAGTTGTTGTAGAAAAACTTGAGAAATAAAACATATGACTCTCAGAAGTTTTTGAGCCTCTAACTGCATGTTCTGCTATCTTTCTAGCGGCAAACATTTTGGCATTGAATTGTTGTTCTGTTAAGTCCAAACCATTTTTGCCAACAAAAACTTGTTTTACTGTAGGTTCTTTCTCAGCTGCGATTTGTCCTAGATTGCTAACATCAACAGGAACGTCTCTCCATCCGAGGATTTCTAATTTTTGATCTGAAATTGCTTTTTCAAAAGTAGTTTTACAAAAATCAACTTGATTGCTACTTTTAGGCATGAATACCATACCAACAGCATATTCTCTAGGCTCAGGAATAGAAAATTCACAAACTTTCTTAAAAAATGTATGCGGAATATCAAAAAGGATTCCCGCTCCATCACCAGTTCTGCCATCAGAGCTAACAGCGCCACGATGCTCTAATTTAATTAAAATGTCTAATGCCTTGTGAATAATATCGTTAGATTTTATTCCATTCAAATTACAAATGAATCCTGCGCCACAATTGTCGTGTTCAAATTCGGGCAAGTAAAGGCCTTGTTCTTTAACTTTCATGCTTGCTTTTTTTTTACAAAATTATGTAATTCATGAGATAATCTGTCTAAATACATGTTTTAGCTATTATTTTTGCTATAAAATCAAATTCAGCTTTCAAAAATGACAATTGCAAAATTTTGCCCCGCCTCTGTTAACATTTTCATAATATTTGAAATTGAAAACGTCTTATTTACCTACAAAAACTGACTTTTTTAGTGATTTTAGCCTGTCCAAAAAAAATATCACAAATTTTTGAATAACCTTTAATTTTTTTGATAAAGTACGTTTTTATGTAAGGTTATTTTTAAGTTAAACCTATCTTTTTTTAAGAAAAAAAAATAATTCTATTTGAGTTTAATTTTCTATTTTTGTCGCACTTTATTCTGGAACGTTTTCAGAGTCCGGTCAAATTTTATATACTTATGAACATACACGAATATCAAGGAAAAGAAATTTTAGCAAGCTACGGCGTACGAATTCAACGCGGAATTGTAGCGAATAGCCCTGTAGAAGCTGTTGCTGCTGCAAAACAATTAACTGCCGAAACAGGTACAAGTTGGTATGTTGTTAAAGCTCAAATTCACGCCGGTGGACGTGGAAAAGGTGGTGGTGTAAAACTTGCCAAAGGCTTAGACAAAGTAGAAGGAATTGCTAGCGAAATCATCGGTATGCAATTGATTACGCCTCAAACTTCTGCCGAAGGTAAAAAAGTACACAAAGTGTTAATCGCTGAAGATGTATATTATCCAGGTGAAAGCGAAACTTCTGAGTTTTATGTTTCTGTTTTATTGAACAGAGCTACTGGCCGTAATATGATTATGTATTCTACAGAAGGTGGAATGGATATCGAAGAAGTGGCTGAGCATACTCCTCATTTAATTTTTACTGAAGAAGTAGATCCAGCTGTTGGTTTGCAAGGTTTTCAAGCAAGAAGAATTGCTTTTAACTTAGGACTTTCTGGAAATGCTTTCAAAGAAATGGTGAAATTCATCGATTCTTTATATAATGCTTACATTGGTTCAGATGCTTCGATGTTCGAAATTAACCCAGTGTTAAAAACATCTGATAATAAAATTATGGCTGTTGATGCTAAAGTAAATATCGATGATAATGCTTTATACAGACAAGCTAAATATGCTGATATGCGTGACATTCGTGAGGAGAACCCAATCGAAGTTGAAGCAAAAGAAGTAGGTTTGAATTATGTAGACCTTGACGGAACTGTTGGATGTATGGTAAACGGAGCTGGTTTGGCTATGGCAACTATGGATTTGATTAAGTATGCTGGTTTTGAGCCTGCAAACTTCTTAGACGTAGGTGGAACAGCTGATGCAAAACGTGTAGAAACTGCGTTCCGTATCATCTTAAAAGACCCAAACGTAAAAGCAATTTTAATCAATATTTTTGGTGGAATTGTTCGTTGTGACCGTGTAGCACAAGGTGTTGTAGATGCTTACAAAAATATGGGTGACGCTATAAAAGTGCCAATCATTGTACGTTTACAAGGAACGAATGCTGCTATTGCAAAAGAATTAATTGATAATTCTGGAATGCCAATTCTTTCTGCAGTTGAGTTTCAAGAAGCTGCTGACCAAGTTAAAGCTGCATTGTCTTAATTTACAATCTAGTTATATATTGAAAAGCCTGTTCGTTATGAACAGGCTTTTTTATTGGTTTTAATTTGACTCTAAACTATGAAAATACATTTTCCTTTAGCTCTAAAAATTGTATTACCGCAAATTCGCAAATTTTAAAAGAGTCAAAATTGGAGTAATTTGCGAATTTGCGGTGAAAATTTGGAGTTCAACTTTACTGAATTTTAGTTTATTGTGGTTTGTTTCCCTATGTTTTGAAGTTCATCCGATTCGTAAATGGTGTAGCCTTTTTTGTTGGATTGTGCCAAAAGGTACAAGGCTTTGGCGACAGTCGAACTTTCTATAGGGCGGTATTTTTTTACTTTTCCAAAGAATAAAAAAGAAAATCCTTTCATGAAAAAAGCACCTATTTTTTCTCCTAATCTAAATTCTGAGCGTTGACCTAATAATAAGGAAGGTCTAACAATAACAGTGGTTTCAAAATTAGCTTTGGCTAATGCTGCTTCCATTTCTCCTTTTGTTTTTAAATAGAAGTTATTGGAGTCTTTGTTGGCGCCCAAAGAGGAAACAATCAGGAATTGTTTTATTTTATTCGTCTTTGCAATTTTTGAAAATGCAATTGGATATTCGTAATCTACTTTTCGAAAAGCAGATTGGCTTCCTGCTTTTTTGATGGTCGTGCCAATGGTGCAAAATAAATCATCGCCTTTCACCAAATGCTGATAGGTTTCGGGAGCATCAAAGTTGATGATGTGTTGCTCTAGTTTGGGATGTGATTTTCCAGATTCTCGTTTTACAAAAATGACAACTTTTTGATAGTATTCACTTTCTAAAAGTATATCTACCAGTTGCGAACCAATAAGTCCCGTACTGCCAATAACTAGAGCCGTTTTCATTATGATTTTTTATTCTTTCCGTTGTTGAATTTTACTTTTTCTACCACTTGAATTTTTGGAGCAGCTGCTTTATTGCTTTTTTTGAAAGGTTTTTTGCTTGCTGGCTTTTTATCTCCTCGACTTTGTTCTGCATCTTTTGGTTTGGCTTTGAACTCTGGTCGTTTTGCGGCTCCATCTTTTGCTGGGATTTCAGCTCTATGTTTGGCTAAAACTTCAGTAGGGACTTTTGGGTTTTCTTTGGTGCCACGTAAGTGAATTACTAATCCGTTAAGGAAATTACGCAATACTTGGTCGCCACATTCCATATAGTTGGGATGTTTTTCGTCGCGGAAAAAGGCACCCAATTCTGATTTTGATATTCTGAAATCTACTAATTCTAGGATTTCAACGATTTGGTCGTCACGCAACATTAAGGCTACGCGTAATTTCTTGAAAATATCGTTGTTGGTCATATTCTTTTAATTTTTTACAAAGGTACAGTTTAAAAATAGAGAGACGTTATATTCGAGTCTGAATTCAAAGGACTATGTCAAAAAAATGAAGATGAATCGCTATAATTATCATTAATTGACTGCTTTTTTTAAACATTTAAGGCATATAAGTTTCTATAATTTTTGATGTGTTTTATAGGAGTAAAATAATAGTTCATATAAGGAACACAGGTTAATCGGTATGGTTTTTTAATTTGAAAAGTCTTAAGGTTGGAGTCTTTAAGTGTTTCAGACTAAAGCTATGAATTTGATGTTTACAAGAAGGCAAGATGTTTCCTTTTAGCCCCGGTAGTAGCGGCATCCTTTGCTTTTTTTCTTTAAAAAAGCAAAGATATAGCGGATGACGGGTTCTATGATGGCATAAAAGCCTTTTTTTTCTGCTCCTAAAATCTATAAAAATGAATTTAAAACTTGAACTAGTTGGTCAAGGTCTTCTTTTTGATGATTGGCGGAAATGACGATTCGGTTCAAGGTTTTTTGGTCTGAGGGATAATTAAAATGGGTGATTACGATTTTGTTTTTCAACAATATCTCGTAGCTCTTGTCCCAATTTAAGTAAATGGAAGGATAGTTTGTGGTGAAGTTTATTTTGGGATTGGGTTGTAAATGTTGCGCAAGATAGTTTAAATTGTCCTGTAATTTTTGAAGTTGCTGTTGCACTAAATGCCCAGTTTCGGCAAGGGTTTGTACATAGGCAGGATTCATTCCAGCGGCTGAGACAAAGGTGTCATAATTTTTGATTTCTTGAATAAAACTCGAGTCGCTCGCTATCACGCCTCCAGTGAGTCCCAATGCTTTGCCAAGTGAGGCGACCAAAATTTTGCGTTTGATGTTAGGATTGGTGATACTCGAATAAATTCCTGCTCCGTTTTCACCTAGGATTCCGATAGAGTGGGATTCATCTACAACCAAAGTGATTTCTTTGTGGGAGGGAATGCTATCGAGAATTTTTAGATTTATGGCTTGTGTCTGAAACGAAGGCACCGCATCTGTAACGATGGTAATTTTTTCTTTTTTATGGTCTAAAATTCTTGGATTCAACTCGTTTTCTATCAACAAAGGGATGCTGTCTTTTCTTTGAATGGCGGGATGAGCATTTGGAAAATGGTAAAAAACATCTGTACTTGTGCTTAAAAAATCTATAGTTAGTTTGCCTGCTAGCATTCCAGATGAAATGGTAACTGCAGCATCGGCCTGAATGAATTGTGCAAGGTGAGTTTCGCCAGTGTCGTAGGCGCTCAATTGGACGTTTGCGTTTCTTGAACTTCCGTATGCGGTGCCCCAACGCTGGATATTTTTGAAAATGATTTCTTGAAATTCGGGTAAAGTTGGCAAACCAAGATAAGCCGTTCCACCAAAATAGCGGAAGGATTCTTGGTTGATTTCGATTGTACGATTGGGGAATTGATGGACTTTCATACGAATCATAAAAGTGTTACTCCAGTTCCGTTTCCGTCTGGGTAATCAATTTTGCCATAAGTAATGGTTACTCCTGTGGCAATATCTTTATCTAATAGTAGCGCTCCGTCCATATCTACGTAATCTAGTAGTGGTAGCAGATGTGCTATAGCTGAGATGCCTACTGTAGATTCGGTCATACAGCCTACCATAGTTTTTAGTCCTAGTTTTTTGGCTTCTTCTAGCATACGTTTGCCGGGAGTAAGACCGCCACATTTTACTAATTTGACATTTACGCCGTGGAAATGGTTGTGGCATTTGGCTACATCGGATTCGATAATACAGCTTTCGTCAGCAATTATGGGCAAAGCGGAGTGTTTGTATACTTCTTTATGTGCTTCCCAATTATCGGCTTTCATAGGTTGTTCTAAGAATTCCACCCCGAGTTTTTTTAAAGCTATGGAATTAGAAATGGTTTCTTCAACGCCCCAACCACAATTGGCATCGATTCTGAAAATGGCGTCTGTATGTTTACGTAATTCAGTTACAATTTCGATGTCTTCTTGGGTTCCTAATTTAATTTTATAGATAGGCCAAGGGAGTTCTTTCATTTTGGTGACCATTTTTTCAATAGAAGCGATGCCAATGGTGTAATCTGTTAATGGATTTTTATCAGTAGTAAAATTCCAAAGTTCGTATAGTTTTTTGCCTTTTTTGCGAGCATATAAATCATTGTAAGCCAAGTCTAAAGCACAAAGCGCAAACATATCCTCTTTTAAATAAGGATGTACTTTGTTCCAAAATTCTTCGGGAGTTTCGGTTGTTGTGTTTTCTATCAATGAACGAATGTTTTCCAAATCCGCACGCATCATTGGAACCGTGGTGTGATAATAAGGGTTGGAGGTTGCTTCGCCAAATCCTGAGTAGCCTTCGCTTTGCAATTCTACAATTAGTGAAGGTTGAAAATCGATAGATTCTCTAGAAATGGTGAAGGTGTGTTTTAGTTTGAGGTTGTATTCGCGAAGGATTAGTTGCATAACATAAATTTTTATTGTTCTAAAAAAGGATTAGTAGCCCAACCAAAGTAAGGCTTTTACAAAACCATCTCGCCATAATTTTTCGTTGTGTTTTCCGCCTTTTATGATGGTTTTTTTGTTCAAATGTTTACAGGAACAACGCTTGGTATTGATGATGTTTTCCATTGTATTCAAGTCTTTGACCATACTGTCATCATCGCCTTCTTGGTCTCCACAAAGGAAATAGTACTTTGCTTTTATCTTTTGAGTTTGTTCTGTTAATGCGATAATGTCCTTTCTATTAATCCAAAAGGCAGGAGAAAAAACGCCTGCTTTGCCGAAAACTTCTGGATACTTGAGCGTAGCGTAAAAAGCGGTCAATCCACCCAAGGAACTGCCAATTATGAGTGTGTGCGTTTTATCAGTTTTGGTGCGGTATTTTTTGTCGATACTCGGCTTTAAGGTGTTGACAATAAAATCTAGGTATTGATTGGCCTTGCCACCGCCATATTTTTCGTGAGGATAGGGAGTGAGTTCCTCGAGTCGTTTTTCGTTTCCGTGTTCAATTCCCACTACGATTACTTGTGCGCTTAAGCTGTCTAGTTTTTCATCAATATTCCATTCGCCACTATAGGAAGTTTTAGCATCGAATAAATTTTGGGCATCAGGCATATAAATCACGGAATATTTCTTCTTGGAAGCGCTATAGTTTTTGGGTAAGTAGAGCCAGATTTTTTTTGTCGTTTGTAACTCTGGAGATACAATACTAAAAGTACTTACTTGAGCAGAAGCAGTGGTTTCCTGTGTCCATCCTTTCGCCACAAGAAAAAAGAAGCAAAAAAATAGGATTGTTTTTTTAGACATAATTGAATTTTGTGGATACATTTAAAAACAATAATTTAGCTAAAAATAAGAAATTGATGAATAGTTTTGAAGAAAAAAGAAGTTTACTTTTAGAAATGATAAGTTTTTCTATTGTAGACGGAAAATTACATCAACGCGAGTTGGATTTTATTTGGATTGTAGCCAAAGAATTGAGTTTTACCAGAGCAGAATATTCTGATTTGTTTCATCAAGAGTTACCTCATTTGCCCATTAAATCAGAATTTCAGCGTATTCAGCAGTTTTACAGATTGGCACTGATTATGCATTGTGATGGAGTTTTGCACGAAAAAGAGTCCGTTGCGATTCGTCAAATAACCATTGATATGGGATTAAATCCAGGAGCTACCAAACGAGTTTTGCAAATGATGCAGGAATCTCCTAATGCTATGATTGATGCCAAAGCATTGTTAGGAATGTTTCAAGAACAACACAATTAAGAGAGTTTTTCTTGTAATGCTTTAATTTCATCGCGGAACTTGGCAGCCTGCATAAAATCTAAATCCTTTGCGGCTTTTTCCATAGCCTTACGTTTTTCACGAATTAATTTTTCCAATTCTGGTTTTGATAAATAAGCGGTTTCAGGCTCAGCTGCTTTGGCAATAGTGTGTCCTAATTCGTATTCCACCAATGGATTTTTAGTAAAAGCACTGTCTATTTTTTTATCTAAAGCTTGTGGGACTTTATTGTGTTGGGTGTTGTAATTGATTTGTTTGGTACGGCGATAATTGGTTTCATCAATCGTTTTTTGCATACTCGCTGTAATTTTATCGGCATACATAATCGCTTTCCCGTTTAAGTTTCTTGCCGCACGACCAATAGTTTGAGTAAGGGAACGATGGCTTCTAAGAAAACCTTCTTTGTCGGCATCCAAAATAGCAACCAAAGACACTTCAGGCAAATCCAATCCTTCTCTCAATAGATTGACTCCAATCAATACGTCAAATAAGCCTTTTCGTAAATCTTGCATAATTTCAATACGCTCCAATGTATCTACATCGGAGTGGATATAACGACAACGAATGGAAACTTTAGTCAAGTATTTAGCCAATTCTTCAGCCATTCTTTTGGTTAAAGTAGTGACCAAAACACGTTCGTCTAACTCGCATCGTACTTGTATTTCTTCGATTAAATCATCAATTTGATTCAGACTTGGGCGGATTTCGATAATCGGGTCTAGTAAACCTGTTGGACGAATGATTTGCTCTACATAAACACCATCACATTTTTGTAATTCATAATCCGCAGGTGTTGCCGACACATAAATGACTTGATTTTGCATAGCTTCAAACTCTTCGAATTTTAAAGGTCGGTTGTCCATAGCAGCGGGAAGGCGGAAGCCATATTCTACCAAGTTTTCTTTTCTAGAACGGTCGCCACCATACATAGCTTGTACTTGCGACAAAGTCACGTGGCTTTCATCGACTACCAATAAAAAATCATTGGGGAAGTAATCCAATAAACAGAAAGGCCTTGAGCCCGCTTCTCTTCCGTCAAGGTAACGAGAATAATTTTCAATTCCAGAGCAATAGCCCAATTCCCGAATCATTTCTAAGTCGAAGTTGGTGCGTTCTTCGAGGCGTTTGGCTTCTAAATGTTTGCCTATTTCCTTGAAGTAATCCACTTGTTTTACTAAATCTTGCTGGATTTCCCAAATGGCATTTTGTAACACATCTGGCGAAGTCACAAACATATTGGCGGGATAAATCGTCAATTTTTCAAAACGTTCGATGACTTGAGCAGTTTTGGTATCAAAGCTTTCAATTTCTTCGATTTCATCACCAAAAAAATGAATTCGAAACGCATCATCCGCATAACTTGGATAGACTTCAACCGTATCACCTTTAATTCTGAAATTTCCTGGGGTAAATTCGGCTTCGGTTCTAGAATACAAACTTTGTACTAAACTGTGTAGCAATTTAGTTCTTGAAATCATTTGGTTGACTTCGATGGCAATTACGTTTTTTTGAAATTCCACTGGATTTCCAATACCATAAATGCAAGAAACCGAGGCGACCACTATAATATCTCTTCGTCCAGACAATAAAGAGGAAGTCGTGCTCAAACGCATTTTTTCTAACTCTTCATTGATTGACAAATCTTTCTCTATAAAAACTCCCGTAACAGGCATAAACGCCTCGGGTTGGTAATAATCGTAATACGACACAAAATATTCCACCGCATTGTTTGGGAAAAATTGTTTGAATTCCGAGTACAACTGCGCGGCCAACGTTTTGTTGTGCGCTAATATCAGCGTTGGTTTTTGAACTTCTTGAATGACGTTGGCAACCGTAAATGTTTTTCCAGACCCAGTAACTCCAAGCAGCGTTTGAAATGGTTCACCAGCAAGGATGCCTTGTGCTAATTTTTCTATCGCTTGAGGTTGGTCACCCGTAGGTTGGTAATCTGATACAATTTGTAGTTTCATTAGTTGAAGATTCTAAAGTGCTGTACGATTGAATTCAAAGATACTATGTTTTTTAGCGAAATGAGACTGCTACTTTTGGATTCGTCTGATTTTGTTAAGTACTTATTTGTTGAAAAAATCTAAATTATATGTGATTAGTTTATTCAAACTTCCATTCCTTTTGTTGCTTTTCGGTCAAAAAAGTCCACGCCAAGATGCGGCTCGTTTTTTGGCCTTGTGCCATATCAATGGTGCTGATGTTGGCAGCATTTACTTTGTTTAAGGTCTTGTACAAACTATTCAAATGTGCTTGTTTTGAGACCAAAGTAGTATACCAAAGACAGTGCATAGGATATTTGGCGCTTTCGTAAATCATTTGAGTGATAAAACCCAATTCACCACCCGGACACCATAACTCAGCATTTTGTCCACCAAAATTTAAAGTTGGTGTAGTGGTTTTGTTGGTGCTTAAATTATTGACTTTTCGTAAAGCAACTTTTGTAGCTTCTTCTTTTGAATTATGAAACGGAGGATTACAAATGGTAAACGCGAATTTATCTTCAGATTCCATTATGTTTTTGAAAATAAAGCGAGGTTCTGTCTGTAACTGTAAGCTAATAGCATCGATTAGTTTTGGATTTTTCTCGATAATTTTTTTGCAATTTTGAATCGCTTTTTCATCGATATCTGTGCCTACAAAACTCCAACCGTAAACCGCATTTCCTAAAATAGGATAAATACAATTCGCACCTATGCCAATGTCTAAGCCCTGAACAGTTTCTCCTTTTGGGATAATACCATTATTACTTTGGGCCAACAAATCGGCTAAGTAATGAATGTAATCTACTCTGCCTGGGATGGGTGGGCAAAGAAAAGTAGAAGGAATCTCCCAATATTGAATGTCGTAATGAGCCAGTAATAATGCTTTGTTCAATGCTTTTACGGCATCAGGATTACTAAAATCTAGCGTTTGAATTTGATGTTCATTAATGCCTACAAAATTTTTGAGTTCAGGCAATATCTGAATTAAGGAATCGAAGTCGTATCCTAAACGGTGCTGATTTCTTGGATGTAGGTTTTTTTTCTCGGGCTGCTTTGTACGTTTCATTTTCTAAATTTCGGTGCAAAGATAGGCATTCCTTTTTTGGTAATTAATCCATACATTCCATCAACAATAAATCTCCTTCAGAATGTTCAATAGTGACCAATCCATCGGAAGCTACAGCATTGCTACTGCCGGTTCTGTAGCCAATAGTCAAGGTGTCATTTGCTAAAGGACACACTAAGTTTTGAGAATGAATACCTTTTACCACGCCAATTGGGATTAGCGAAATCGGTGTGCCTGCAGTGTACCATTTTTCGAATTTGTTGGGTAAAAGAAATATTTTGGAATGGTCATCTAAAATCACAATTTTGATTAAATCGCGATAACGTACGATATTTGTGAGATTGGTTATGGTGTGGTCGGCTCTTTTTCCAGTAGCCCAAACAATATTGACTGAGGGAATTTTTCGCTCGATTAAATAGTCTAATGCTTTTTCTAAATCGGTTTTGTTTTGATCGGGAGTGTGCACAATTTCCAGCGGATATTGTTTGGTTTTGTATATCTCTGGATCAAAATCACGATCAAAGTCCCCCAAGAGCACATCGATTTTAATATCAAGATGCATCACGCGTTCTATGGCTGAGTCAAGCACAACAACCAAAGGTGACCATTCTAATAATTGACCCAATAATTCGGGCTGACAAGAAGCTCCATTGGCGATAATTAAAGCAGGTTCTTGGTCGTCGCGAACGATGTGATGTGAGGACATTTTTTGGATTTAGATTTAAGATTATTCGAAACAAATGTACAAAAGTTATTGTGCTAGTTCATTTCTTTATGCATCTAGTAGTCTGCGATGGTAGGTAATTTGTCCCAAATGATAGGCTAGATGCGAAGCAAGATGCACTAAGAAAAAACCATAAGAGGTCTTTTTGTCCAAAACTAACAATGGATATTCTGTTTCTAAATCTTCTTTTGATAGTTGATTAAGTGCTTGATGAACAACAGTTATGGTTTCATCGATTTTTTGAATCAATTCTGATTTGGAAATGTTTTTCGCAGAAAATTCTAAGGTTCTATTTCTAACATAATTTGTTTTACCAATTTCAGCTCCAATGTAAGTGTTTAAATTACCAATAAGATGCAAGCATAAATTGCCTGCCGAATTATTGATTTGTTGGTCACTAGACCAGATTACAGCCTCGTTGTGATAGGCATTTATTTCTCTTTTTAAGGAAGTCAAATCCCTTTTGAAAAGTGTTTGTAAGGTCTGAATTAGCATAAAAAGATACTTGAAAAGAGTATTATTGAATAGTATAACTTCTAAAATCAATTTCACTTAAGGAAAAATAGCCCAACGGATAATTGGCTTTGTCTGTAGTGTTGATGATGTTACCACGAACCGTAGCAGGCGGAGATTGAAAAGGACCGCCACCATTATTACCAGCAATACTAACCAAAATACTCATATAGTTATAATAGGCTTTTGATATACCGTAGTGGGTGATTTCGATTTTATCTCCTTTTTTCAGTTCGTCATTTTGAGAAATACTAAAAAACTCATTCCCATCAAAAAATTCGTCTCGATCTACATAAAGATTGGATTTTACTTGATTGGAATAGGTGTATTTGTATAAATAGTAATTAGGTATACCCGCAGGATCATTATAAAAAGTTTTCACTTCAATTTCGTCACCTGTAATACCGCCATCATTTTTTTGTTCTAGTTTGGTAATTGGAGCCACAGGTTGTAAAGTTTCTGTAGCGGTATAAGTTTGTCCTTTGCTAACTACAGTCAAGGTGTACGTTTCATTGATTACAGGGACAAAATTCGAGCAGAAATATTCGCCTGTATTTGGTACTTCCACAAAATTAAAAACAGTATTGGTGCTATTGGTAATGGTTACGATTGCTCCCGAAACTTTTGGGATGTTAGTACTAAAATAATCCGTTGTTGTAGTCAATTTGATGCGTTGTTGATTTCCTGAAGTTCCTTTTTGCCAATTGATGGAGGCTTCAATTACTAATTTTGGAGGAGCAGTGTTTAGGTCTACATCCACTACATCTTCACATCCTACGAATAAGGTTGCTAGTATAAAAACGAAAAAGAAAGTGATCTTTTGCATAATGCTTAAAATTTAAAATTATAACTCACAGCTGGAACAATACCAAAAATTGAAGTTCTTACTGCTTCATTATTACCAGTATCAATGTTTTGTCTAAAGTTGATTGACGCAGCATTTCTTCTGTTGTACAGATTGTAAATACTAAAAACCCATTCGGTTTTGTAGTTACGATTGTTGTTTTTTCTTGGAGTTAACGTAGCAGCAATATCTAAATGATGATAAGCGGGTAAGCGATTTTCGTTACGCAAACCATAGCTAGGAACAGTAATTCCTAAATACTCATATTGTCCTTCAGGGTAGGTTACGGGTTGACCACTTTGTAAAGCAAAATTAGCTCCAAAGCTCCATTTGTCGTTCAAAGTATACGAACTAGTCACGGCCAAATTATGCAACTTATCGTAAACAGAATTGTACCATTGACCATTATTAATTCCTGTTTCTAGTGGCGTTCTACCCGGCGTTTGTTGTTCAGATCTTGATAAAGTATAAGAAATCCAACCGTTGAGTTTGCCTTCGTTTTTCTTTAGCAAAATTTCTAATCCGTAGGCTCTCATTTGGCCATTCAAAATGACTTGTTCCAAAGCTTTGTTCGCAATTAATTCGGCACCATCAATATAATCGATACGATTTTTGATTTTTTTATAATAGGTTTCTACTTCTAATGAGTACATTCCGTCATTGAAGTTTTTGAAATATCCCAATGCTACTTGGTCAGCAATTTGAGGTTTAATGAAATTATCACTTGGTGTCCAAACATCGAGTGGAGTAGGTGATGAGGTATTTGAAATTAACTGTAAATACTGTACCATACGGTTGTAACTCGCTTTTACCGATTGGGTGTCATTGAATTGATAAGCCGCAGAAAAGCGAGGTTCTAAATTGTCAAAACTTTGAATCACATCGTTTTTACCATAAAATTTTGTATCTATTGGCGTTGCTTTTTCATACAATTTTAAGTCATTATTGAAAAGAACAGGATTGTTATTCGCATAAATATTTACGGTAGATTGTCCTAAGCGATAAAATAAACTGTAACGTAATCCATAAGAAATACTCACTTTTTTACTTAAATCGTGATCGGCACTGATATAGACGGCAGGTTCAAAAGCATATTTCTTATCCAATTGATCGGAATTGATTCCAGAAGTGCTATTAGATGGAACAATGGTACCAGGATTGAAATCGTAATAAATTGCGTTCAGTCCGTAGTTTAATTTGAACGAGTCCGTTAAGTAATTTTTAAAATCGTACTTGATGTTGTAGTTTTTGATACCCGAATCCCATTTGAATCCTACAAAATCAAGATCTAAGCCATAATAGTAATCGCTATAAATCAAGGAAAGATTAGAAAACAATTTATCAGAATACAAATGATTCCAACGCAAGTTTAGGGTTGAATTACCGTAAGTATTGGTAAAACTTTTGTTTAGGCTAAAAACGTCTCGGCCAAAATATCCAGAAAGATATAAATTGTCATTTTCAGTTAATTTATAACTGAATTTTGCATTTAGGTCATAAAAGTAAGCGGCATTATCTTTTTGTTCTGGAGATAATTTCAAAAACAAATGGGCATAGGACCCACGACCACCAATCAAGAAGGAACCTTTATCTTTAACCAATGGGCCTTCTACTAAAAGCCTACTTGAGATTAGTCCAATACCTCCATTCATATGGAATTTTTTGCTGCTTCCGTCTTTTTGATAAATATCTAAAACAGAAGAAGCTCTTCCTCCGTATCGAGATGGAATTCCGCCTTTGTAGAGTCGAATATCTTTGATAGCATCGGGATTAAAAACTGAGAAAAAACCAAAAACGTGTGATGAGTTAAAAATAGTAGCTTCGTCCAACAGAATCAAGTTTTGATCCGCTCCACCACCACGTACATTAAATCCAGAAGCACCTTCGCCAGCATTGGTCACTCCAGGGAGTAATAAAATTGACTTCAATACATCAACCTCACCAAGAACGACTGGCATTTTTTTGATGGCAGAAATCGAGAGTTTATTCACACTCATTTCGGGCTTTTTAATGTCGGTTTTGGTTCTGTCATCTGTGATGATGACTTCTTTGAGCACATTGTCTTCATTTGACAAAGGCAAGTTGTATTTGGTGTTTTGCGTTAGATCGATGGTTTCATTAACCGTTTTGTAGCCCAAATAAGAGATTTGAACTTGGTGTTTTCCTTTGGGAAGGGTAATAGAATAAAAACCATATTCGTTGGTAGTTACGCCTGTTTTCAATTCAGGGAAAATAATATTGACTCCAATTAATGTCTCATTACTGTTTTGGTCAGTAATGGTTCCGCTTAACGTAAATTTTTCTTGAGCTAAGGCAGTGAAGAACGTAGTAAAAAGTATTATGAACGTACTGATTTTTTTTGCAATCATTGTCTAGTTTTTAATCTACATAGTTAACAATTGTATCGCGATATTATTGCGAAATAATTGTTAAATATGAGTTAAGATAGGATACGAGAGGTGTTGATTGAAATAAAGTCTTATTCTTAATTGTAATTAGGATTCTTTGTGGTTTTTATTTATTGACAATTTCCTAGTCTAGGATTGTTAATAGAGCTACACGGGAATTGATATTTGCTCTGAGGGTAATTTGTAGATGGATTATCTGTAACTTCTAGTGGAGCCAAAGCTTGCCCATTATGGCTCGGCATTGTGATTTGTTCTTTGGAGCCGTTCCCGAGTGCTACATTTTTGCCTGCTAAATTACCGTTAAAGCTGTAATCTATTAAAGCATCAAGTAGTCTGTAAATACCGTAATAATCATAGGCGTCATAGGCAGATTGCGTATTTGGTACTACGTGATCTGCTATATACGTATAAGTAGGTAAGACACTTTTTTTGATTAAGATAAAGTCTTTTTCAGTATTCGGAATATTATTGTTTTTAAAAATATCAATAGCTAGACGATGATCGTTCGTAGTGTCATCATCATAAACTTGTGTAATGAGTTTGGTGTTGGCAGGGAAGTTATTTAATTCTTGTGAAGTGATTTGATGTGAATACCATTGTGCCATAGCAAAAATAAAACGACCATTTTGCCCCCAACCTTCATCAATAAATCCTTTATGAGCCATGGCAAAGGAAGCTCCTCCGCCAAAAGAATGTCCCATGAAACCTACCTTCGAAGTATCGATTATATTGGGGTAGTTGCTAACAGCTTTTTTGAAACTTTCCCAAAGGGTAGCGTATCTTTCATCAACTGTTACGCCAATTGTTGGATAGGGAGCAAAAACTACAACATAACCTTTTTTAGCAATAAATTCATATAATCCAATATTGTAAGTACTATCTTCTCCGCCAAAAGGATGTGAGTAAAAAATGGTTGGCCTTGGACCAGTTAATTCTTTCGGATAAAAGACGTCTACGTTTTTTCCATTATACAATGGACTTGCAAAAGATACTTTTGCCACTGTATACGTTCCGTCAGCGCCATAGCCACTTTGAGGTCTTGAAATTGGTCCAGCTAAGTCGTCGTCTAGGTATGGAGTGGATGATTCGTTGTCATTTTTAGAACAAGCTACTAGAAATAGACCCGTAAGCAAGATTTGTAGAATTAGTTTCATAGGTTAGTTATTTGGTTCCTTGTTTGGACTTTTAATTTTTGAAAGGGTTTAATCTTTAAATCAATTATTTAAGATTTTACAACAACAATAAGTAGAAAAAGGATAACAACAAAATAACTTAAATAATGAAAGAGTTTCTATTCTAGAGGAACACAGATATATCCTTGAAGATTTAAGTGTTCAATAATTTGTTTGGGATTAAAACGACCTCCTTCAATTCTTAATATTCTGTCACAATCTTCTAAGTCAAAGTTAATTTTACAATCTGGGAATTGTCTTTGAAGAATAGAAACTATAGCATTTGCATCTGTATTTATTTCAACATTAGTTTTGAAAATTTCAACCATAATTCATTGTTTTAATTATACTTCAATAGAAATTAGCAGATTAAAAATAATTTAAAAAAGATTATAAGAAATTCCAAATCTAAAATAGACTTGAGCTTCTTCCTTTTGGTCGTAAATATACTTGGACGATCGATCGCCTTTTTCGGTAATACGAGTCCTTATAACGTTATTGATACCTGCTTTAAATAAACCAATTATTTTTGGAGTAAAATGATGTTCATACGTTATGCCTGATTTCAATTCCAACTGATTCAATTCATGAATTCCTTTTAGTTGAGAAGTATTAAAATTCAAATAAAAATTCTCCGAATTCAGTTCTGTACCAAATGCAATACGCCCATTTTCAAACAAATATCTTCTAAACAAAAGACGTTGCGGAAGAATAAAATCGAAATCCCATTTCGATTTATCGAATTTATGATTGTAGGTGAAAATTGGGGTAACAGGTATTATCGATGAAGGATCAAATACTACCAAAGCACCAGCTGTTATTGTGGTATTGGCTGTTTTTTTTAGTACCAAAGTTGCTGATAGAGCTCCTTTTATACGTTGCACATCTTCATGATTTCCATCGATGGTTGCTGTAGCATTATAAATGATTGGTTTGTTAAATAGTTTTGCCTTATAGGTTGCACTTAAAGATGTTGCCAAATAATGAAATTCTTCTTTCCCACTTGAAAAAGGAGCATCTGAGTTATTGTTGTTTTGCCCCAAATCATACGATTCATATTTATATCGCAAAGAACTTGTGAGAACAAACCGTTTAGAGTTAGAGACATAAAAAGGCATATTGAAAGCAAATTTTAATCGGTTATGATTATCAATCCTCCCTTTTTCAAGAGGTTCTCCAAAGAGTTTTGAATCGAAATTAGTAGCTCCTAATTGTTCGTATTGCACATCAAAAGTTCTAGTTGTGGGGAATTTATCGGTTACGGATTTTCCAAAGGATTTCATACTCGTTTTTTCCTGAGCTAAAATTTGTATGGATGTACATAAAAATAAAAAGCAGATATTTTTTTTCATAAACGGTACTCACTATTAATGATTGTTTTTGGATGATGATTGAAACTTTGGACAAATGTAATTTAGTAGGTTATTTTATGATAGTGAAATTATTTAAGTGGCGTAACATTTATACCAATGGCGTTAGTGTAATTTCATGTCGTTAATAACCATAGGTTGTAATATTACTTTAAATTTGTAGTTATGAAGATTCTCAAAATTTATCAAAACTTTTTTCTCCGAAATCTTATACTAAATGCTATTGTTTTTGGGGTTATTTTTGTTTGTGTGTTTGATGAAATGAAATTTGAAGAGCATAGCTGGGTTTATGTTTTTTCCAAAATTTGTTTAGGATATTTCCCTTGTATTGTTTGGATAACGTGCTTTAATCTTTTCATCATTAAGCCTTTTTTATTCAAAAAGAAGTATGAGCTTTTTTTTGTTCTTCTTTTGGTGTATTGGGCGGGCTTTTATTTTTTTATGCGTTGGTATTTTCCAATTGCAGATCTTGGAAAATTTAGAACATTGTCTATTTTATCATTTGTCGTGAATGGAATTGCGTTCTTTTTTATTCACATAATAATTACTAAGAAAGTTTCACAGACTGATAAGGATATTATTAATTTTAAGGCAGAACTTTCCTTTCTAAAGCAACAACTCAATCCTCATTTTTTGCTTAATGCTATGAATAATTTATATGGTGAATCGTTAACTGAACCAGATAAATTACCTGACAGAATATTAAATCTTTCTGAGATGCTTCGGTATCAAATAGAAGCTACCAAAAAAGATTATGTTTTGTTAAACGAAGAGATAGCTTTTGTTGAAAAGTATCTGGAATATTATACTTTTCGAAACGAACGTTTGGCAATTGCAAAAAATTATGAAGGGTCTTTTGATGCAATCGAAATTCCTCCATTATTCTTTTTGCCTCTGTTTGAAAATGCAATTAAGTTTTCTGGAGAAACAGAAGCACCTTTTATTGTGGCAGATTTAAAATTAAAATGCAAAAGTTTATCTTTTACCTTAAAGAATAATTTTTTGAATACAGGTTCAAGGCTTTCAAGTACTGGGATTGGGATAGAAAATTTAAAACGACGTCTCGAAGTTTATGGATTGAAGCATGAACTTATTTGTAAAAAAGAGAGTGAGATTTTTGTTATAAAACTAAAAATATGGAACCTACCTACCGCTGCCTTATAATTGACGATGAAACACCAGCGCATAAGGCTTTGACGGCACATATTGCAAAGTGTGAAGAACTGGTGTACTCAGGAAGCGCCTTCAATGGTATGGAAGCATTAAAAATGTTAAATGAGAACAGTTACGATATTATTTTTTTAGATATTAATATGCCAATTATTTCTGGAGTGGAGTTAATGGAAATGCAGCCCAATCGGCCTCTTACGATTATAACTACAGCTTACTCAGATTTTGCTCTTTCTGCTTATCAAAATGATGCAATTGACTATTTACTGAAACCAATTTCGTTTGAAAAATTCTTAAAAGCAATCGAAAAAGCCAAGACCTATTACTCTGGTTTTAGTCTGAAAAAAGAAAATAATACGAAAGAAAAAGTGCTTTCGTGCAGGGTAAATGGTCAGATTACTGAAATACCCTTAGACGACATTATTTATATAGAAAGTTTGGGTAATTATATGAAATTGTTCAGTTCAAGAGTAAATTTACCTATAATTATTTACGGTTCATTATCAAGTGTTTCATCGGAATTGCAAGTCAATACTGTGGTTCAAATACATCGTTCTTTTATTGTCAATACCAATAAAATACAAAACTTTACCTCAAAAAGCTTAACAATGATCAACGGTGAAGTTCTTCCTGTTGGTAGAAAATATCAAATTTTATTGGATAATTTGTTAAAGTAAGCCATTGGGAGGAAAGGATTTTTGATGTTTTGAACAGAAAATCACATTGTCAGTAGAAGTTATTTACCTTTGGAATAGCATATAAATTTTTAGCCTATGACAACGCTTCTTCAGAAAAACATCGCAGCTCATATTTCACTTTCAGAAACCGAAATGGAATCATTTTGTAATTTATTTGAATACAAAACGATCAAGAAAAAAAGTTTTTTGTTGCGAGAAGGTGAAATTTGCAAGTTTGAAGGTTTTGTAACAAAAGGCCTTTTTAGAGTCTATCACATTGATAAAAATGGTTTTGAGCAAATACTCTATTTTGCTATAGAAGATTGGTGGATTACAGATATTGATAGTTTTACTAATGAAATACCTTCTCAACTTTTTATAGAGGCACTTGAGGATAGTGAGTTACTTTTAATTTCAAAAAAAGACAAGGATTTTGCCTATGAAAATTTGCCAAAAATAGAAAAGCTATTTAGGATAATGACCCAAAAAACGCATGTTGCACTTCAACGCAGAATGATTGATAGCATGAGCAAAACAGCAGAGTTTCGTTATGTAGAATTTGTTGAGAAATATCCACAACTTATACAACGTCTTTCTAATATTCAGGTGGCTGCCTATTTGGGTATTACCAATGTTTTTTTGAGTAATATTAGAAAGAAAATTAGTTCGAAATAATAAAGATTCTTTTTTTATTAAACTACTTTAATGTTTTTTATTTCTGTTGACGCCATCTTTGTATGTTTAATTTAATTAAATGAAACAAATAGTAATTGGCATTCTAGCGGTATTAGCGCTATATGGATGCAATGGAAATGCACAACAAATAAACAATAAAAAAATGAGTAAATTAATTTATGTAATGGATCCGCTTTGTGGCTGGTGTTATGGAAATAGTGTCAATACACAACATTTGTATGATACGTATAAAAATCAAATTGATTTTGAGATTTTGCCTGCAGGAATGTGGATAGGAGAAAATGCCAGAAAACAATCGAAACCTATGGCTCAATATATCAAAAAACACGACTTGCAGATACAACAAGTTACAGGAACAGCATTTGGTCAAGACTATTTTAAATTTGTAGAAAATGAGAGTATAGTTTTAGATAGCGAAATACCATCAAGAGCGATTGTTACTGTTAAGAAAATTTGGGCTACACAAGCAGTCTCTTTTGCTATTGAAGTGCAAAAAGCAAGATACCTGCACGCAAAAGATTTGAATGATGATGCTACCTATTTAAGCATTTGCGAAAATTTAAAATTGGATAAAGAACAATTTATAGAAGCTTTTCATTCGCAAGCCATCAAAAAAGAAACGCAAGAAACTTTTGCTTTAGCACAACAATATGCCAGTTCATATCCAACACTTTTAATAGAAAAAGAGGGTAAGCTTTATATTTTAGAACAAGGTTTTGCACCAATAGAAGGTGTTTTAAAACAGATTGATACTATTTTAAACTAGTTTAATGGATTGAGATACCATACCGTTTCATCTTTGTAATAGTAATTTAAACATTAAAAGAATGAAATCAATTAGTCACGAACACGGAAAAATATACAGTAAAATCGTGAGTAAACAAATTATCTCAACAGTATTTTTAACCATTTTAACTTTATTAACTATGGAATCACAAGCACAAACTTTCAAAACAATTGAAAACAAAGATTTAAAACTTGAAGTTTACAACGCATCCGAAAACAGTTTTGGTGTAGCATCTGTAATTGTATCCGGAAAAAAAGATGCGGTTTTGATTGACACCCAATTTACATTGGCGGATGCCGAAAAAGTAGCACAAGAAATAAAAAAATCTGGAAAAAAATTAACTACCATTTTTGTTTCTCACGGCGATCCAGATTTTTACTTTGGTCTAGAAGTATTCAAAAAATATTTCCCAGAAGTTACAGCCTATGCAACACCTGCAACCATTGAACATATTAAAGCAACAGCTCAAAAAAAATTAGACGTTTGGGGCGAAAGATTGGGTAAAAACATTACTTCAAATGTTATTTTACCTAAGGTTTTAAAAGGAAACAGCATTGAATTAGAAGGTCATCACTTAGAAATTGTTGGGTTACAAGAATTTCCTTCTCAAACTTTTGTTTGGATCCCTTCTATCAAAGCTGTTGTTGGTGGAATAAATGTTTTTGGAACCACTTTTCATCTTTGGATGGCAGATGCACAAACTACAGAAGCTCGTAAAAATTGGATTTCAGTTTTAGATAAAATTACAGCTTTGAATCCTGAAATTGTAATTCCTGCTCACGCAAAATCAGATTCTCCATTTGATATGACCGCTGTAAATCATACCAAAACTTACATTCAATTCTATGAAGAAGCTTTAAAAACCAATATAACATCCGAAGCTTTAATTATAGCTTTGAAAACAAAATATCCAACCCTTACTTTTGAAACAGGTTTGCAAATAGGAGCAAAAGTAAATACAGGAGAAATGAAATGGTAAAATCAATTCTATGCAGCTTGGCTTTGCTTTTGGCATTGTCAAGCTGTTCTTTAAGTATAAAAGCAATGACAAATCTTGACATTATAAAAAGCACCTACGAAGGCAAAACTTCGGAAGAAAACGGTAAAAATTTGGCTAAATACGTAGCTAAAGATATAATTTGGACCGAAGCCAAAGGTTTTCCGTATGCAGGAACTTATATTGGTTTAGAAAATGTAATCAAAAACGTTTTTAGCCGATTAGGAAGCGAGTGGATGGATTATAAATTTACTCCAGAAGATTATGTTGCTAGCGATGATAAAGTAGTGGCTTACGGAAGGTACACAGGAACCTATAAGATTACAGGCAAATCATTCACCGCTAGAGTGGCTCATGTTTGGAAATTAAACGATAGTAAAATCATCAGTTTTGAGCAGTTTGTAGATAGCCAGCCAGTAAATGATGCTATGAAATAATTAGTGTAAAAATTTTCGAACTCAACTTCTTTCAAAAAAAAAAGACAACCGTTTCCAGTTGTCTTTCATAATCAATGTATTTTAATTTCTTAAGCTAGTTTTGCCAAAATCGTATTGAAAGTGGTGCTTGGTCGCATCGCTTTACTCGTCAATTCTGGATTCGGTTGGTAGTACCCTCCGATAGTTTGAGGTTTTCCTTGAGCACCAATTAGTTCGCCGTTGATTTGTGCTTCGTTAGCAGTAAATTCAGTTGCAATAGGTGAGAAAATCGCTTTTAAATCAGCATCTTTATCTTGAGCGGCTAAAGCTTCTGCCCAGTACATCGCTAAGTAGAAATGAGAGCCTCTATTGTCAATTCCGCCTACTTTTCTAGAAGGCGATTTGTCATTTGCTAAGAATTTTTCAGTAGCCACATCCAAGGCTTCTGCTAAAACAATCGCTTTTGAATTGTTTAATGTTTGTCCTAAATGTTCTAATGAAGCGCCCAAAGCCAAGAATTCACCAAGAGAATCCCAACGCAAATAGCCTTCTTCTATAAATTGTTCTACGTGTTTTGGAGCAGAACCTCCAGCACCAGTTTCAAATAAACCACCACCATTCATCAATGGAACGATAGAAAGCATTTTGGCTGAAGTTCCAACTTCTAAGATTGGGAATAAATCGGTTAAGTAATCACGTAGTACATTTCCGGTTACTGAAATGGTATCTAATCCTTTGATGATGCGCTCTAAAGTAAAATTAGTTGCTTCGATAGGGCTTAGAATGCGAATATCTAATCCTGTTGTATCGTGATCTTTTAAATATTTTTCAACTTTTACAATCAATTCTCTGTCGTGGGCTCTGTTATTATCCAACCAGAAAACTGCAGGAGTAGCTGATAGACGTGCTCTGTTTACGGCTAGTTTTACCC
>ERZ724511.105-NODE-105-length-30030-cov-8.523970_pt1 | contig 30030 bp, 26 predicted proteins | sample MGYA00376044_ERZ724511 | MGnify/ENA primary metagenome ERZ724511 (study PRJEB28724, sample SAMN07190887) | wastewater metagenome | isolation source: effluent of sewage treatment plant in Hong Hong | place: USA: Christiansburg, Virginia | collected 2016-03-01 ...
CAGACTCTAAACAAATAAAAAACCCTTTCAGAAAAACTGGAAGGGTTTTTTATTGCAGGAAAAGAAACCGCTCTCTCCTTTACTTCCAGTTTTTATTTTTCAACCCCCTCAACCGCTTGCCTTAACTGCACTAAAGCCTGTTTTAATTTACTTTGAGGCAAAGCAAAATTCATTCGCATAAAGCCACTACCTGCTTCACCAAAACTTAATCCTGTATTTAAGCCTAATTTGGCTTGATGAATAAAAAAGCTTTTTAACGCCGCATCGTTTAAGCCTAAATCTCGACAATCTAACCATAATAAATACGTGCCTTGAGGCGTAATCGCTTTTATTTGTGGTATGTGTTGCTTAATATAATCACAAGCAAAGTCTCGGTTAGCTTGCAAATACACTAACACCTCATCAAGCCATGTATGGCCATGCCTATAAGCGGCTTCAAAAGCAGCAATACTAAAAGGGTTGGAGTTGCCAATATGTAAGTTATCAAAAACGGTTTGAATCGCTTGCTTATGTTGTGGGTTGGGTACAATTAAACTCGACAGCATTAACCCTGCGATATTAAAGGTTTTGCTAGGGGCAATAGTGCTAATCCATAAGTCATCAGGTTGCGTGAGGGTGGCTAAAGCATGATGTTGATGTGGTGTATAAACTAAGTCGGCATGAATTTCATCGGCAATCACCACAATACCATAACGGCGAGTGATACTTAATAGTTGTTGTAGCTCGGCTTTTGTCCAAACACGGCCAACAGGATTATGCGGTGAGCATAAAATTAGCAGCTTTGCGCCTTGTGCGGCGCAGTGTTCTAAGTGTTCAAAATCCATTTGATACTGTCCATCAACTAAACGTAATGGGTTAAGTAAGAGTTTGCGTTTGGTAGTGGTGACACAACTAAAAAATGGTGGATAAACTGGCGGTTGAATAATAATACCGTCACCCACTTGCGTTAAAGCCAAAATAATCGCGTGGAGTGATGTGACTACGCCTGAGGACATTAAAATACTATTACGTTCAATAGGCCAGTTATGTTGTTGCTCAAACCACGAAATAAGTGCTTGATACAGACTTTCGGGATAAAAAGTATAACCATAAACAGGATGTTGGGCGCGTGTTGTTAATGCTGCTGTCACCGCAGGTGGGGCGGCAAAATCCATGTCGGCAACCCATAACGGTAAAATATCTTCTGTGCCAAAAAACTGTTGGTTTGCATCATGTTTGACGCTGTGTTGTTGGTTGTTGTTGATAAAGGTGTCAAAGTTGTGTGGCATAAAATTACTCGATTATTTATGATTTCCCTCACCCCAACCCTCTCCCAAAGGGCGAGGGGGTAAAAGCTAGTTTACTTAATCCGTTCCCAAATAGTGATTTCCGACAAGCTATGTTGAAACTTATGTTTGGTTTCTTTTATCACAAAAGGTACTTCTTGCGGCTCGTTGATTAACTTAAAGTGTGGCTGTAATAAGGCTTTAAGTCCATCAAGGGTGCTAAAGCTTTCGCCATCTTGTTTAAAACCACCAATCCATTCTTCGCGTGGTGTATGTTCTACAAGCCACGTATAAGGTGAGGCCAAAACCAATAGGCCGCCAATATGTAAACGCTCATGTATCGCGCTTAAAAATTTACTTGGGCTATATAAACGGTCGATTAAATTGGCGGCTAAAATTAAATCGTAGCCTGTAAATTGAGATTTAAGATTACAAGCATCGCCTTGATAAAATTGCACTTTAGCGCGAGTGTTGTCTAAACCTAAATCGGCTAAACGGCGTTCTTTGTAGCTGACTAATTCACCTTCTTCACACAAGGTATAACGTAATACGCCTTGCTCGGCCAATTGTACGCCTTGTTGTACAAAACGCGCCGAAAAATCGATGCCTGTCACTTGTTCAAAGTGGCGTGCTAATTCAAACGTGGCACGGCCAGAGGCGCAACCTAAATCTAAGGCGGAACGTGCTGGACGTTGTACCATATTAGTAAGTGCTAATTTTGCTAAAGCTGCCGAAAAGTTTTCTACCCCAAAATAGCTGTCGCCATAATGAAACTCGGCATATTCCGACATAAATTTATCGGTTTCGTAACGTGAGCTAACAGCGTTTACGGTGTTATTAGTGGCAATGTATCTAAAGCCTGCGTGTTGAAAAAAATGACGGCGGAAAGCATAACGCGAGTCGGCATGGCTTGGATTGCCACACGAAACCCATGAGCCGCCTTTAATGATGTTATGGCGGTCGTCAAAAGTGGGCGTGGTAAAATCATCGTAAATGGGATGAACATCAAAACCATTAAAAGGATAGGTTGGTGTTTGAGTCCATTGCCACACATTACCCACCACATCAAACAAGTCGCCATGTGCAAACTGATTAACAGGGCAAGTAGAGGCATAGTGGTCTAAATGCAAATTAGCATGGCAGGCTTGTTGTGTTTGTGGATGTTGTAAGCCTGAGCGTTGATATAAAAGCTGCCATTCGTCCTCGGTTGGCAGGCGAATGGTTTTGCCTTGTTGTTGGCTTAACCATTGGCAAAAGGCGGCGGCTTCGTGATAGTTGACTTCTACAGGCCAATCCCAACACATTGGCACTTCTTGCGTCATTAAACGTAGCAACCATGTGTTATCTTTTTTTTGCCAAAAAGTGGGGTGCATCGCTGCGCTAAAATTACGCCACGCCCAGCCTTCTTGGGTCCAATACTCGGTTTGTTGGTAACCTTGAGCTTCTACAAAGGCCAAAAACTCCTGATTACTTACTAAATAACGGCTTGCTTCAAACGGAGCAATATCGGCCTGATGTTGGCCGTATTCGTTATCCCATCCATAAAAATCATTATCTTTAGGTTTGCCTAAATTTACTTGTCCTTGCTCAATAGCCACTAATTGATTATTAGGTGCTGCACCTGTTTGTCGGCAGGGTTGCCATGCGGGATGATTTTTGACATAAGACAAATCATGTTGACGAATCAATACGGATGAGGTTTCGAGATGAATTCGCTCATGTTCAATCCCCATAATAATTGCCCACCACGGATTTTGCCAATTAATGGGTAAGGTGAGGGGAGACTCTAAAATAAGTTGACTCACAAGGTTGCGGACTTGCTGACGGTAGGCTTTAACTTCGCTAACGCTTGGCCAGTCGTAATGGGCATCGTTAAGATCGTCCCAACTCATTTCGTCCACGCCTACGGCAAACATAGATTCAAAACGTGGGTTAATGCGTTGGTCTACTAAATGAACCAGTAGTAATTTATTAACAAAAAATGTGGCGGTATGGCCTAAATAAAAAATTAAGGGATGACGTAAAGAGATAGGCTTTTTGAAATAGGCTTCTTGGTTGGCTAAACAATCAAAGAGTGATTCGTAACGGTCAAATGTGTCTAAAAAATAATGTAATAGTTCTTGGCGCGTGGCTTGAGAGTTGTTGCCTGTTAAGACAGGGCTACGGCTAAAAAGATGATGTTGAGTCATTGTGGCTCTCAAAATTAGTTAAAAATTATTAGGGTTTAGGTGTTTGTTTAAATTGTCCCTTCGACTCCGCTCAGGGGGCGTTAGGGAGTAGCAAGATTTAGACGTTTTAAATGCTGATATGTTTTGTAACGCAGAAAGTTTATTTTGTCTATGTTGCAGGAGCTAAACAGAGTTAGCCCCAAAGCAATTAAAATGCGATTTGAATAGTTAAAACACTTAATTTGAGCATCTAAAAATAGACAAATACCACCGACTAGCTAATGCTAGTCAGGGTAATTGCTGTTAGGCGTGTTTTTTGTAGGTGTTGTTTGGGGTGAGGACTAATTAAACTTCAATCGCTCCATTGGTTTTATTATCAAGCTCGATGGGTTTGCGGCTAAATATGCCAATAATGGGTGTGCCATGCGCTCGCATGATGGGTTCAATTTCTTGGTGTAATTTGTGATAACGGTAAAAAGGCACTCGCGGAAACAAATGATGAATTGAGTGCAGGTTTTGACCTAACCAAATCCATTCAAAAGGTTTCATCCAAACAGGCATAATCAGACTATTGGTGTTTTGATAACGCTTTGGCTCTTTGTAAGGTAAGTGAGGGCGATAAGCAAACCAATAAGCGGTAAAAAAGCCACCTAAAACGTACCCACCTAAAATAACCAGTGCAGCCCAAGCTTGATTTACCAATGCAATAAAAACGACTCGCCAAGCAATAGAAACTGTTAATTCTACACAGTAAACGACGCGCTCTTTTGTGGTGGCACGACTCCAGTGATTGAGTACAAAAAAAGTATTTTGAATCCAAACAAATTTAAAAATAGTCATAAAGGCTTGGATTATTCCTTTACCTAAGCCATGAATAACAAAATCTGGGTCTTTATCGGGCTGATTGGTATAGCGATGATGGGTAAAGTGTTCGAGTTGATGCGATGCGTAAGGAATGGCAATAATCGGGGCAACAAGATAGCCGCAAAGATTATTAAGCCAAGTTAATGACTCATTATTACCATTAATGTTTTTATGAGCCGCTTCGTGCAAGGGCGTATAAGAGGCATAAGTCAGCACCGCCAAGATAATAATAGCCGCCCACGTTGGCACAAAACCTTGAGCATATAAAATCAAGTGAGTCATAAAAGCTGTCACAACCAAGGCAGTCAGTATCATGGTTGGCCATGCCACATTTCCCATGTGTTTTTGCGCGGCAGAAATAGCTTTTTTATTAAGCGAAGCAAGATGTTCGGACATAATCGTTTCTCATAAAGTGCATACTACCAATTTACTGGGTAGTTAATTACTATTACAGGGCAATAGAAGCCTTTGTGCTTGCTTTAATGGCCACGCACCTAAACGCTATTTGTTTTTTGGATATAATTTTGCATGTCTATGATTGAGCCGATTCTTCATCCTGTGGTTATTAGCCAAGTGATGGTTAACTTTGCGGCAAGCTTTGGCGTTGATAAAGAAACCTGCTTGCTTGGCACTTCTATTTCTGAGGCACAGTTACATGACAGCGAGGCATTAATTGCTCGTTCGCAAGAAATGAAACTGGTTGAAAATTTAATATTAGCTCTATCCAATGAGCCAGCCTTAGGCTTTAGATTAGGCTTGCAATACAGTGTTTCTACGTTTGGCGTATGGGGTTTTGCACTGCGAACCAGTCAAACATTGCGCCAAGCTGCTGCTATTGCGCTGCGCTATTTACCACTTAGCACCGCCTATTGTGGTATGCAAACCTTAAATGAAAAGGGCTATTTTTATATCTTGTTTGACGCAAATGGCATTCCGAGTCCTTTGCGTAGTTTTTTGTTAGAAAGAGATATTGCAACAGGCGTTAATTTAATCAACGAGTTGAGTTTGGCAGGGGTAAAGCTGTCAAAAATAGAGTTTCAAGGTGCGCCACCCAATTATGCTAGCGATATTGAAGCCTTAATTGGCGTTAAACCTGTTTACCACAGCCCACACAATGCGCTGGGGGTCACGATTGAAGAAGCTGACCGCTTATTGCCTACCTATGATTTGCAACTGGTAAGACTCATGGGTGACCAGTGTCGTCAACAATTGGAGCGCAGGCAACAAACAGGGGTGACGGGGCAAGTACGACAACAAATATTAGGCTCGTTAGGGTTGGTTGCTTCGGTTGAAGAAGTGGCAAAAGCCCTTGCTATGTCGCCGCGAAGCCTACGCCGTAAACTCGAAAGTGAAAACACCAATTACAAAAACTTGCTAGACCAAGAACGACAACAAATCGCGCAACAATTATTGCACGGCAGTAATATGAAATTGGACGAATTGGCATTTCATCTGGGATATACCGATACCGCGAGTTTTTCACGCGCTTTTAGGCGTTGGAAAGGCTGTTCACCTGGTGAGTTTAGAAATTCAAAAAAATAAGGTGTTTAACCTGAGTTAAAACGTCTCAAATAAATTCATCATATCTTCTTCTGAGAGTTTAATATCCTGTTCTTTGTCGTGACTCAAAATAGACTGCGCTAATTGGGCTTTGTTTTTTTGCAAGGCTAAAATCTTTTCTTCAATACTTTGATTGGTAATGAGTTTATACACAAAGACAGGCTTATCTTGACCAATACGCCATGCACGGTCAGAGGCTTGGTCTTCTGCCGCAGGATTCCACCACGGGTCATAATGAATCACGGTATCAGCCGCCGTTAAATTAAGCCCAACACCACCTGCCTTTAGGCTAATTAAAAAGACAGGCACTTGTCCTGATTGAAAGGCATTAATGGCTTCTTCGCGTTTTTTGGTTTGACCTGTCAGTTTAACAAAGTCAATTTTTTGCTTGTTAAGATTGTCTTCAATCAGTGTCAGCATGGTGGTAAATTGCGAAAAAATCAAAATTTTGCGACCTTCTTCGACCATCTCGGTCACCATGTCAAGTAACTGTTCTAGCTTGGCCGAATTGGCTTTACTTGATGAAATTTTTTCTAGCTTTAATAAGCTCGGATGACAGCAGACTTGGCGTAATTTTAACAAGGCATCTAAAATCAAAATTTGGCTACGTTTAAAGCCTTGTTTGGCAATAATATCTTGAATACTACTTTGCATGGCCACCCGAACCGCCTCATACAATTTAGATTGAGCTTCGTTCATGTCAATATTGACTTCGATAGTTGTTTTGGGCGGTAACTCTTTGGCAACATCGACTTTTAAACGGCGTAACATAAACGGCTTGATACGATTAACCAGTTTTTGGCGTAATTGATTGTCGCCTTGTTTTTCGATGGGATGGCGATATTTTTTATTAAACACGTCTTGGCTAGACAAAAAACCAGGCATTAAAAAGTAAAACAAAGACCATAATTCGCCTAAGTGGTTTTCCATCGGTGTACCTGTTAAACATAAACGATGTTTAGCATCTAACTGACGTACCACGTGTGCTGCTTTGGCCTGTGGGTTTTTAATGTTTTGCGCTTCGTCTAAAATGAGTAAGTGATAGCTGTATTTTTTGAGGTGTTCTTCATCACGCGCTAACAGGGGGTAAGTGCTTAACACAATGTCGTATTGGTCAATTTTATCAAAGTCTTGATGACGATTAGCCCCTTGTAAAATGAGTACCTTTAAATCGGGCGTAAACTTTTGCGCTTCTTTGAGCCAGTTATACATTAATGAGGTGGGGGCAATAATTAGGGCGGGTTTGTTAGCTAAATGACCTGCTTGTTTTTCGAGTAAAATATGTGCCAAAGTTTGTGCGGTTTTTCCTAAGCCCATATCGTCAGCCAAAATGCCGCCGTGTTCGGTGTCGCGTAAAAACTGTAGCCAACCTAAACCTTGTTGTTGGTAGGGGCGTAACTCGCCGTTAAAGCCTTGAGGGGTGGGGAGTTGTTGTTGATAACCTTGTTTGAGTTTGTTGGCAAATTGGGTGAGTCGCTCATTGTTTTGCCACGGCATACCTAATAAGTGCTGTAGCTCAAGTATATGTGCCGCATCATACCTGTCGATGCCGTGACTATCTTGCTGCAATAAATGCCCTAAATGCAGCAAAATGGGTTTAATGTCTTTGATTAAAATGGCTAAATCGGGTTGGTTGTTGCCCAGTTGAAAACTAAAAAAACCATCGTCATTTAATTTTTCTAAATTATCGGGCTTAAGCAAGGCAGGATTGTTTTGAATTAACCCTGTGAGCAAGTCCTTTAAATTAATCACATTGCCTTGTTGGTCTTGAATGGTTGCGCCAAGCTCAAACCAGTTTTGTTGAGAGCTAGACTCATTTAAAGAAAACTCAATGTGTTGTGCGGCTTGCAGATTAAAAATACTGTCTTGCAGGTGTTCAATTTTCCAGCCGAGTGCTTGTATTTGGTTGGTAGGAATAATCTGCCGACTCCAATCATCCAAGTTGGCACACACAAGAGCAGCGTTGGGTTTGTTTGCTAAATATCGGCTTGCAGGATGTTGACTTGCCCATTGCAGCGAGGCAATGAGTTTTTGTAATTTGGTGATGTGTTGTTTTTCTTGTTTGACATCCCTAAATTGCCGAACGGTTTGGCCTTGCTGTTTGCCGATAAAAAAGGCTTTTGTGCTGTTGGCCTTAATGCGTCCACTGTCATAATCAAAACAGACTTCGGCTAAACCTTGCCCGTTATCTAACATAAAATTCATTAAGTTATCAAAATCACCAAAGCGTAATACAGGCGTACATGCGCCATAAACATCGGTTATTTGTTGCGCAGCTTTGCTGGGTGGTAGGCTTTTGGTGGCGGGATTGGTTTGTAAAATCTCGCTAACCTCATTGATTAAACTGCTAGGAATAGGGGGCATATTGAGCAGTTTATGAATGACATCGGCTGTATAGGGGGTGTTTAATTCGCCCATAGTTAAGGTGTCTAAATCAAGATAGCTCAACGGGCGAGTGTAAATAATGCGAATGTTTTTGGGTGGTGGTGTATTGTTGGTATGAGTTAGGTTTAGGGTGAGTTTTTCGGTTTGTTGCTGTGTGTTGTATTGCCATTGAAAGTCAACAGCATAAGATGAGTCTGACCATAATAAGGGCTTGTCGTATTGATGATGTTGCCAATAGCAATCACCACTTTGTATGAGCTGTTTAAAAATTTCTAACGACATATTTTGCAGCGTTAAATCGGAATAATACGCATAGATGTTTTCTTTGTTGAGTGAAGCATGGTTATAAATTAAGGTAAATAACGTGCGCTCATGCTTGGGCATGGCAATTTTATAATACAAAATATTATCAAACGTGCTATAGCTTTTGGCCTCTTTAATTTCGCCGTCTTTGTTGCGGCGTACCTTAAAAACAGAGGTGCTTAATTTGTGTGTTTGTGTGAGTACATAAATAAATTGTCTGGCGTTTTCGGTGGGTTTGGTGGCGGTAGTTTGAAGAAGATTTTGCTTAAACTCTTGTAGCCATTGGCTGGCTTTTTGATGTGTGGCATTGGAGGTTGATTCGGGGAAGTGAACGACGTTATCAAGGTGTTCTTCTGGCTTGTTGAGTTGAGCGGAAATATTTGACGCAGATAACGATAAGTCGATGTCATTTAAAAAATTAGTATAAAAAACATGTGCTAAGGCAGCACCATGTTTACAATAATCACTAACGGGGCAGCTACACTCCGAACCAATAATCGCATTTTTTGCAGGGCTATAAATGATATGAGTGTGGTAATAGTATGTGCCTTTGATTTTTGCACCCATCATAATATTGCCATGATGAGGGGTAAATTGAATGGTGCCGTAATCAATATGAGATAAATACTCTAAGCTGCGTTGAACGGCGGTATAACTAAAATTGCTAAGAAACTTGTTGAGTAACATGGCGGTTGTGGCACAATAGGCTAAAGATTATTCATTATAACAGGATGGCGTTATTGTCCAAGTCAGAAATTCAATATAGCTTGTACAGCAAGCGAGTAGGGTTTATGGCAGAGTTGTAGCCCGTTGTGGTAACACGGGTTTAAAACACAATCCAAGAAATAAGTAATTGTTTTGTAAGGAATTTAACCCGTATTTCGCTACGCTGCATACGGGCTACGGCTCTCAATTATAGGTTGAATATATTGGTTTTTAATAGGGCGTATTACAGTGCGTGATTGTTGAAGTCAGCCACAAATTATCAAAAAAATGATAGGTCTCATGCTTTGGCACATTTGACCTAAAAAAGTATCAGCATAAACAGAAGTAAACCAAGCAGTGTTGATAGTTGTGACTACGGCATATTGTTCTAAGCTAAGCTGTTAAATTAGCTGCGCCACGTTAATACCTAGTGCTTCGGCTAATTTTTGGCGTGTCGCCTTGCGTGGTTTGCTAGACATTTCTATTTGCGCTAAGGCAGATTGAGTAATCCCCATTTTTGTAGCAACGATGTCTTGAGTCAGACCCAAGTATTCACGCCATGCACGAGCCAAAGAGTAGTCCTCACGCAAAACATAGCGCATAACTTCATGGGGAACAGACTCTTCAATTGTAGGCTTGGTGATAAACGCATTTCCAAAGGCAGCTAAATAATCAGCGTAAGGAATCACGGCAAAAGCAGGTTTGCCACCTTGCTCGATAATTTGAACGTTAGTAGGTGTTACCATCGCGTTTTTTCACCTCTTGAATATCAATAATTTGTATGTCATTTTGGGCATCAAATAAGACACGGTAATTTCCTACTCTTAACCGATAACCATACTTGTGATTCGTCAATGCTTTGACGTTTTTAGCTGTAGGCAAGTCGCTTAGAGTGCTTATAGCTTCTTCTATGTCTATTCTGGTTGTTTTGTCGGTGATTTTAGCCACCTGCTTACGCGCTTTGCGCTGCCATTGAATACTGTACATAAATTAGCTCTTGCCTTATATAAGACATAATAAGACTAAATTAGTTAAAGTCAAGGATTGGTAGTCGTGTTAGGTTAGCAAAAGTGTGGGTTGAGGAACGAGATCCATCATTTTAATTTTGCCTTAACCCTCATAACCAATAGCTAAGAAACCGATTTAACTAAGCGTAAAACGCCTTTAAGGTTTTTATTATTTTTTGCAGCTCTAAAGGTTGGCGCATCATAGATTGTTGGATTTTCAATATTTTTTACAAATATAGTGCAAATATCTTCTAGGCGCATACCCCAATGGTCGGCAAAAATTCGTTCTTGTATTTCATAAAAATCAAAACCCTCTTTGATGATACAGCCAATACGTGTTGTAATAATCAGGGTTTTAAACTCCTCAAACGTAGGTAAACGCCAACCTTTATCTGACTCTTGTGCTAATATTTTTTGCACTTCATCCCAACTGAGTAATTGCGGATTGCCTATGACTTTACCATCCACCCATTGTTGGCCAACACAACATTGCTGCCATATTAAATGTGTTTTAGCATCATAAAATTGACTCGCTAAACCCATTAGCTCTTCCGATGTTTGAGGATTAAATTGTAGTTGTAAGGCCTTAAGTCTTGCTTCTTCACGGCGTTGCTCTTCTTGTTGTAACTGTGCAAACTGTTGCCAACAGGTTTCTGGATTAATATCTTCACGAAGGTATTGCACCAGTTTTGGCCATTCGGTAGTTATAGCCGCACGGTTAGCACCAGGCCACAGTGGGTTAGCTAAATTGACAGCTAACTCATCAAAATTGGGATTATTGGCCAGGCGCGCAACAATTAAACAACGAGGCGTGTATACGCCTCTATTTTGGCTTTTTTCTTTAAAACGAGGATTAAAGTCACCATTAAGCAATTTATCCAAACCTTGTATATTTTCAGCAATCGCTAAAGCCTTTAAAAAACCGTCTTCAAACCATTGCAGCCGTGTTGTAACATTTTCTTTGGTTTTTAATTTCAGTTTGCTATTGTCTTCTCTCAAAAATTCGGATGGGGGGGGGATATAGGTCATGTAGGAGCAGCATCTCAACACTTTTAGAATTCTTTTCTTTAAAAAAATCAAACCTATTATAAATCTCTTCTACCATTGGAATACTAATATAAAGACATCCATTTAGACTGTAGTCACCCTCTTTATCTTGTGTGTAACCTACGGAGATATATTGCACTCCATATGAGGCTTTTCTAATATACATAGGTTTCGTGCTGGTTTGAGTCAGTAGTTCGTAACTCAAGCCATACCTTGCCATTAGTTCGTGCATTAACGGTTGAGCATAGTCTTTAAATTCATTAAGATTTTTAAAAGTTTTATTAGCTAAAAAATCCTTTTGCATTAACCAATCAATGGCTCTGTTATCGGGTAAAACTTTTTTTGATGGAAGGTACGCTACACCTAATTGGTCATCATAAATAACCAAATTAAATGCGGCTGCTGTGTCGCCTAATGTTTTGAGTAAGGGTAAATAGTTGCCATAAGGTAGCTCTAAGCTATGTAAGGCATATTGGTGTTGTTTAAACTGAGCAACAAGATTGTGGTACAGTTGTTTGGTTGGCTCTTGAAACACTTGATGAAAGCGAGCTAAATCTTGTATGCGTTGAGCAAAGGCTAATATGGCACTGCTCGGACGTTCTGGTTTTTCAATCAATTGGTTAAAGGTTTTAAACACGTCATCCATATTTGTCGGTGTGCCATAATCGGTGGCATCCCATAAATACAACATTTGTCCACTCATGTTATTTTCCTTAATTTAAGTTTGCTCAATTATAGGTTGAATATCTTGGTTTTTAATAGGGCGTATTACAGTGCGTGATTGTTGAAGTCAGCCACAAATTATCAAAAAAATGATAGGTCTCATGCTTTGGCACATTTGACCTAAAAAAGTATCAGCATAAACAGAAGTAAACCAAGCAGTGTTGATAGTTGTGACTACGGCATATTGTTCTAAGCTAAGCTGTTAAATTAGCTGCGCCACGTTAATACCTAGTGCTTCGGCTAATTTTTGGCGTGTCGCCTTGCGTGGTTTGCTAGACATTTCTATTTGCGCTAAGGCAGATTGAGTAATCCCCATTTTTGTAGCCTCTTTCTAGTCAGGAAAAAACGCTTGATTAAGTATTTGCTCAAATGTCCATGGGCAAACTTCTGGAAAGCTATCAAGACCTGTTTCTTCGGCAGCTTTTGCAATGGCATCAGACCATACTGCTTCTTGCCAATTATCATCGTTCAGCGATTTTTTTAAGCTAGGTGTTTCTTTTAGTCGCATTGCAATGCGTTTACGTTGTTCTTTAATAGTCAATTGCCAACTCGAACCACGTCTTGCCTCTTGAAATTGCCATTTCAGCAAATGCGCCAAGAGTACAGCCATACGGTTTTCAAGTTCGCGTTGTTCGCTTTTGCCCACGTCTTCAATCTCCTCGGCAATGTTCTCCAAATCTAGTAAGTCAAAGCGACCCGCACGAATAAATGCAGCTTGTTCGTTTGCCCATGCAATAATGTCAGTTTTGTAGGCTGTACTCATAGTTTAACCTCTCATTTATGTATTTGAGTATATACAAACAGCGTTTACTCGCAAGCATTGCTCACGAGTGCAAAACATTTTAAACGGCCTTTTTTACCCCAAAAAACAACGCATACATGGCAGGCAAACTCAGCAAAGTTAAGGCAGTCGCCACAATTAAACCGCCCATAATGGCCACCGCCATTGGCCCCCAAAAGGTGCTATCTATGAGTGGAATCATCGCCAAAACAGCCGCAGCAGCGGTTAAAATAATAGGGCGACAGCGACGCACAGCGGCTTCAATAATGGCTGTATAACGGTCTGTACCACTGGCAATGTCTTGCTCGATTTGGTCAATCAAAATAACGGAATTACGAATAATCATACCATTAAGCGCAATAATGCCTAGCATGGCCACAAAACCCATCGGTTTGCCCACAATAAGTAACATTAACGCCGCGCCAATTACTCCCAAAGGCCCTGTCAAAAAAACTAACAGAGCGCGTGGAAAGCTGCGTAATTGCAACATCAATAAGGTAAAAATAATAAACAGCATTAACGGCACATTAGCCGAAATAGACGAAGTGCCTTTTTGTGACTCGGCGACTGTGCCTGCAATATCAATATGATAACCAGCATCTAACTTGGCGCGTAGTGCATTAAGTTTAGCGTCAATGCGTAGCGCAACTGTTGCCGCTTGAATACCGTCTGCCACATCACCTTGTACCGTAATCGCAAATTGACGATTTTGTCGCCATACCACGCCATATTCCCACTGCAATTGCGGACGCGCAATTTGTGCCAATGGAATAGACTGGCCGCTTTCGGTGGGCAAGTAGGTGTTAGTAAGTGCCGTCATGGTGTCACGCTCTTGTTGCGGTTGACGTAACATAATTGGAATTTGGTCGTTATTTTCGCGATATTGACCAATAGGCAAGCCTGACAAAATGGTTTGACTGGCGGTGGCAACGTGTTCGCTGGTTACACCTAAGGCGCGTGCGCGTTGTTGGTCAATGGCTAAATGCAAAGACTTAACTTGTTCTGACCAGTTGTCATTTACGCCACGCATGGCTTCGTCTGCCCGAACGATGCTTTTGACTTGATCGGCAATGTCGCGCAGTTTTTGAGGATTGTCGCCAATCACCCTAAACATAACGGGGTACGGCACAGGTGGGCCATTAGGTAATAAACGGGCGCGAGAGCGAATTTCGGGAAACTCTGTTTGCAACATAATGGGCAATTGATGGCGAATTTTTTCACGCGCTGCTAAAGAGGGTGGCATGATAATAATTTGAGCCACGTTATTTTGGGGAAAGATTTGGTCTAATGATAAGTAAAAACGCGGCGCACCTTGACCCACAAAAGAAGTCACTAAACCTGCTTCGGGAATCATCAATAAACGTTGTTCGACCTTTTTGACTAAGGATTCGGTGTTGGTGAGGGACGAGCCTTCGGGCAACCATAAGTCAATCACCATTTCGGGGCGATTGGAGTCAGGAAAGAATTGTTTTTCGACCACTTTCATACCCATCACCCCAACGCCTAAAGCAGCGAGTGTGACCAATAAGGTTATCCAACGATGATTAACACACCACGCCACCGAAGCGCGTACCGCATTATAAAAAGGCGCATCGAATACCTCGTGGTGTTGGCCTGAGTCATTAGTATGTACTTTTAATAAGCGATAACCCAAAAATGGCACAAAATAAACCGACACAAACCATGACACAATTAAAGCCGTACTAGTCACGGCAAAAATCGCAAAGGTATATTCACCCACTGCCGAGTTAGCCAAACCTATGGGTAAAAAGCCTGCAGCGGTAATCAGTGTGCCTGTCAGCATGGGCATGGCGGTGGTTTGGTAGGCATAAATGCTGGCACTGAGGCGGTCATAACCTTCTTCGAGTTTACGCACCATCATCTCAACAATAATAATGGCATCGTCCACCAATAAGCCCAAAGCAATAATTAGCGAGCCAAGCGAAATTTTGTGTAAGCCAATGCCCCATTTATTCATGATTAAAAAGGTAATCGCTAACACGGCAGGAATAGACAAACCCACCACTAAACCCGGCCGCATATCTACACGCCACGGTTTGCGGTGTAAACCCAAGGCCAAAAAGCTCACCACTAACACAATAACTAAGGCTTCGGCTAGAGTTTTAACAAACTCGTTGACCGAGCGATTAACTGAGCTAGGTTGGTCTTGTACTTGTTGTAATTCAATGCCCGCAGGTAAAGACTCGCGTAGTTTTTGACTGGCGAGTTGTAGGTCTTTGCCTAGTGTAATAATGTCGCCGCCTTTGGTCATCGAAATGCCTAAGCCAATGACTTCATGGCCATTTAAACGCATTTTTGGCGCAGCAGGGTCTTGATAGCCGCGTTGAATGGTGGCAATGTCGCCTAAATTAAAATGACGATTATTAAAGCGTAGTGGTAGACTTTTTAAATCATCTACGTTATTAAACTGGCCTGTTAAACGAATTTGAATATCATCTAGCGAGGTGCGTAATACGCCTGCATATTCAACAGCATTTTGTTGATTAAGCGCATTGATGACTTGGCGCATATCAATGCCCATACGCGCTAATTTTTTTTGTGACACTTCTACAAAAATGCGTTCTTCTTGTACGCCATATTGTTCTACTTTGGCCACATTAGGCACGCGCAATAATTCGTTGCGTACGGTGTCTGAGTATTTTTTTAATTCGGCATACGAAAAACCATCGGCAGAAAGGGCATAAATCACCCCATAAACATCACCAAATTCATCGTTATAAAAAGGCCCTTGCACACCTTGCGGTAAAGTATGATGTTTGTCGCCAATTTTTTTGCGAATGGTGTACCAAATGTTTTGAATGTCTTTTGCTGGGGCTGAGTCCTTGATTTCAATAAAAATCGTGGTTTCACCTGCTTTAGAATAGCTCCGAATTTTATCTACATGAGGAGCTTCTTGTAAGATGGCCTCGAGTTTGTCGGTAACTTGCTCTGACATTTGTAAGGCAGTGGCACCGGGCCAATATGCTCGAACCACCATCGCCCTAAAAGTAAATGGCGGGTCTTCGTCTTGGCCTAATTGAAAAAAAGAAGCCACGCCTGCCAACATTAACACCACCAATAAATAAATGGTAATGGCTGGATTTTGAATGGCAATACGCGATAAATTAAATTTAGTATCTTGAGGGCTGCTCATGTATTTAGTCCTCAATGAGTGGTTTTAGTGGGCATAGGGCGAACTTTTTGGCCTTCATGCAGCACATGAACCCCTGCAACCACAATGTGTTGCCCCGCTTGCAACCCAGAAACTAACACATCATTACCCTCTATACCTATCACAGCAACAGGCACGGTTTTGAGTGTTTGTGAGTCCTGATTAAATGACCATACTTGGGTTTGTTTGTTGTTTTCCATCAGCGCACTGGTAGGCAGCTTAAAGCCACTACTTTGTGTCGCCATGGTTAACGTTAAGGTAGCAGATTGACCCAAAGAAAACGCATTATTGGGTGCTTGAATACGATAACGCGCTCTAAAGGTACGTGTGGCAGGGTCGGCAACCGCAGACAGCTCGCGTAGCTCGGCTTGGTATTGTGTTTGAGGTTGCGCCCATAACGACACGCTGCCCGTGGTTTGGGTTTTGGCTAAGTCGCGGCGGTCTTCAGGAAAGTCCACGGCAATTTCGCGTTCGCCTTGTTGTGCAAGAATCATAATAGCTTGGCCTGCGCCAACTACCATGCCCACATCGGCTTGTACTTGGCTAATAACGCCATCGGCATCGGCTTTTAATAAGGTATCACTTATACGATTGCTGTCTAAAGACGCATTACTTTGTAAACTTTTTAAACGTGCCGCAGCGGCAGAAACCGCGACTTTTTTTCGGTCTAAATCTAAATCTGATACAAACTGCTTTTGTTGCAGCTCTAAAAAACGGCGATATTCGGCTTGTGCTAAATCTACATCGGCTTGCGCTGCTGTGACTTGTGAGTTAGTTGCAGTCTGCGCTAATTGATAGTCACGTGGGTCTAATTCGGCTAACACTTGGCCTTTTTTTACGCTTTGACCTGTTTCTACCAAGCGTTTAACAATTTTTCCTGCCACTCTAAAACTTAACGGTGACTCAACCCTAGCCCGAATCTCGCCTGCTAATTCTAGCTTTTGTGTATTGGCAGTAGGGCTAATCTCGATGAGCTTAACCAAGCGCGGTGTTTCGGCAGTGATAGGGGGTTTTTCGCACCCACTGAGCAAAACGCTACTAACAATTAATAAAGGAACAGTTTTATACAGATTAGGCATGGGGTATTGCTCCAAATGCGCTTAAATGTTGAGAGGTGCTAAAGCCACTAATCAGCAAAGTAGCAATTTCATCTATTAAGGCGGCAGTAAGTTGTGGGGTTTGTAAATGAGGCGCAAGCTCTTCTTGTAAATGTGCTGGAATCACTAATGAACGTAAAAAGCCCAAAATTAAGACATGACGTGCTGCCGAAGGAATTGGTCTAAAGTGACCATCATTGACGGCTTGTGTAAATAAATCGTCTAAACGAGCTAAGTAAGGACGCATATAGTGTTGACGTAAATAATTGGAGCGTTCGTTGTTGTTGTCGCCTTCTCTAAAAATAAAGGCTAAAGCCATGGGGTTGGCGACTAAATTTTTTAATGATTGAGGTAAGTTTTGGCGTAAGGCATAGGCTGGATGATGACTTTGTGCCAAGTCTTCTAAGTTGGCCGTAAGCGTATTCATTAACGGCGCAATGTAATTGTCAGCGGCTTCTTGCCAAAGCTTTGGTTTAGAGCCAAAGTGATGATGCAATAAGCTATCACTCACGCCACAAGCACTCGCCAGTTGACGCAAAGTCACGCCATCATAGCCTTGTTGGGCAAAGGCAATAAATGCCTTGTGAAGAATATCCTCACGCGAAATAGCAGCTTGCTGACAATGTGGTCGACCACGCAGACGAGGGCATAAATTCATGGCTTTAACTTTAATTGGGCATTTGACCAATTAAATACCACAAGCAAAAACTATTGTCACCTTTACAGTGTCAAGATTGCTCAAAAAAGTGTAAAAAAGTCGATTTGTTCACAAAATGGGAGAGTTTGAGAAGGTGTTGCGCAAAGCTTAAAACTTAATGGTTTAGTCATAGTTTTGTAGCATAAGGTCATAGACTAAATAGGACTACAATTAAAAAAACCATTTAGAGATAAAAAATGTCATTAATTCGTTTGGTATATGCCAGTCAGTTTGCACAGTCTTTTAATGAGTTAGATGCACTCGATATTGTAGAAGTATCGATGGTAAATAACCGTAAGCTCGATATTACGGGTGTGCTGTGTTATAGCAATCATTACTATTTGCAATGTTTAGAGGGCTGTCGTACCGAGGTTAATCGTTTATATCGTAAAATTTGTTTAGATTCGCGTCACACAGAACCTGTGATATTAATGTATCAAGAAATTTTGCATCGCCAGTTTGATGATTGGTATATGGGGCATATTCCTGCCATTAATATCAGTGGCGGTACAGTGTTAAAATACTCTAAAGAAAGACACTTTAACCCTTATACCATGACACCCGAAGCCGCTTTAAAGTTTTTACTTGAATTATCGCAAATTAACGCGGTGTTGTAGGTGGTATTCCCTTTCCCTTTGGGAGAGGGGTGGGTTGAGGGCTTACTTAGCATCAAAAAGCTTAATCAAACTCACGCTCAACAAAGTTTAACTCAGGCGATTTAGCTTTTTTACCTGCAATTTTAAAATTTTTGCCTAATAATAAGCGGCGTTGCCAACGCTTTTCTAAGGCTAAGGTATCGGACTCAGGCTGTGAAACCATCGCATTTAAAACCCGTTTGGCTGCCAAGACGGCATCGGGTGAACGCGCACAAATTTCGTTAGCTAAAGCAAGGGCTTTAACCATTGGCTCGTTAGCAACATGGCTAATTAAACCAATCTCTTTGGCTTCTGTGCCACTTACAATTCGTGCCGTCATGGTCAGTTCTTTGGCCATATCTAAGCCAATTAAACCACGTAGGGTGGCGGTAATGCCCATGTCGGGTACTAAACCCCAACGTGCTTCCATAATGGCTAATTGTGAGTCGGGCGTGGCGATTCTAAAATCTGCACCTAAAGCTAATTGCATCCCTGCACCAAAACAATGGCCATGTATAGAGGCAATCACAGGCACAGGCAAATCACGCCATACCAAAAAGACTCGTTGAAACAAATTAGGGCCTGGGCGAGATAGTTCCCACATGGCTGTTACAATATTGAGTGGGCTTTGTAAATCGGCTAAGTCAATGCCTGCGCTAAATGACGAACCTTCACCCGTCAAAATAACCGCGCGTACACTACGTTGCTCTTGTAATTCTTCGCCAACTTTTAACAGTTCACGCAACAAAGCAAAGCTCATGGCATTACGTTTGTCAGGGCGATTTAAGCGGACTTCGACAATATTATTAGGGTGTTTGATAAGTTGAATGAGATTAGACATAAAAATATTCCTTGAGTGATAAGGACAGACTTATTTTACCGTTTGCCCTCACTCTAGCTCTCTCCCACAGGGAGAGAGAACCCCCTCGCCCTTTGGGAGAGGGTCGGGGTGAGGGATTTCAACTAAACGTAATAAATTAACCGCCAATCTTCTTATATTTTAAGCGAGTCGGCGTGGCATTATTACCCATTTTTTTGCGGCGATATGCTTCAAAATCGGTGTAATTGCCTTCGTACCATTCTACATTGTCGCCTTCAAACGCTAAAATGTGGGTGGCGATACGGTCTAAGAACCAGCGATCATGGGATACCACCATGACACAACCAGGGAAGGTTAAAATCGCATCTTCAAGCGCACGTAAGGTTTCGATGTCCAAATCGTTGGATGGTTCGTCGAGTAAAATAACGTTTGCGCCTTGCTGCAAAATTTTGGCTAATTGTAAGCGGTTACGTTCACCACCCGACAATTCACCAACACGTTTTTGTTGGTCAGAACCTTTAAAGTTAAAGCGGCCAATATAGGCGCGTGACGGCATTTCAAAGTCACCGACTTTAATCATGTCTAAACCGCCAGATACTTCTTCCCACACGGTTTTGCTATTGTCTAGGCTGTCTCGAATTTGGCCAATGTAAGCAATACTCACGCTTTCGCCAACCACGACTTCGCCTGTTGACGGCTTGTCTTTGCCAGTAATCATATTAAACAGGGTGGTTTTACCCGCCCCGTTAGGGCCAACAATACCCACAATTGCACCTTTAGGCACGGTAAAACTCAGGTTTTCGTACAATAAACGGTCATCAAAAGCCTTGCTAATATTACGCACGTCAACCACTTGGTCGCCCAAACGCGCACCTGGTGGAATATACAATTCTTGAGTTTCGTTACGTTTTTGAAACTCACGGCTTGATAATTCTTCGTAGGCACTTAAACGCGCTTTGCTTTTGGCTTGACGCGCTTTAGGATTTTGTTGCACCCACTCAGTTTCGCGTTTTAAGGCTTTATAGTGAGCTTCTTCTTGGCGTTCTTCACTTTCTAAACGCGCTTCTTTTTGCTCTAACCAAGAAGAGTAGTTACCTTGATACGGAATACCATAACCTCGGTCAAGTTCCAAAATCCACTCAGCCACATTATCTAAAAAGTATCTATCATGGGTAATGGCCACAATCGTGCCTGTAAAGTCTTTTAAGAAACGCTCTAACCAAGACACCGATTCGGCATCCAAATGGTTAGTTGGTTCGTCTAAAAGCAACATATCAGGCTTAGATAATAACAAGCGACACAACGCAACACGACGGCGTTCACCACCCGATAAGGTAGAGACATCGGCATCCCATGCAGGTAAACGCAAGGCATCGGCAGCTTGTTCGAGTTGATTGTCGAGATTATGAGCATCCCATGCCTGAATAATAGCCTCTAACTTTTCTTGCTCGGCAGCAAGTTTGTCAAAGTCGGCATCTTCTAGGGCATATTCGCCAAACACTTCATCTAAACGGGCGAGGGCATCAACCGCTTCACGTACACCGTCTTCGACGTTGCCGCGTACGTTTTTGGTGGGGTCAAGTTGTGGCTCTTGGGCTAAATAGCCAATTTTAATGCCTGCTTGAGCGCGTGCTTCGCCTTGAAAGTCTTTGTCAACGCCCGCCATAATGCGTAATAAGGTGGACTTGCCTGAGCCGTTTAGACCAAGTACGCCAATTTTGGCACCTGGAAAAAAGGATAAGGAAATATCTTTAAGAATCTCACGTTTCGGCGGCACCAGCTTAGAAACGCGATTCATAGTGTAAATGTATTGCGCCATAATTTTTTGTAGCAGAATAGTTTAAGGTGGCGTGATTATAGCGCATTTACTTTAGGATTTAGTTTTGTCTGAGTATTAAAAGGTCAATTATATTTTTAATCCTCAATATGACGGCCTTCACCCACTTCTTCATGAGTAACACCATCACGAATATGATAAATTCGTTTAAAGGTAGGAATGATTTTTTCATCATGAGTGACAACAATAATTGCCGTTTGATACTGAGCAGCCATTTCGTTGAGTATGCGTATGACGGTCATCGCTCGTTTACTATCTAAGGCGGCTGTTGGCTCATCAGCAAGAATAACAGGTGGGCGATTGACTAAGCCTCGTGCAATAGCAACCCTCTGTTGTTCGCCTCCTGAAAGTTGTGATGGCATGGCATAGGCACGATGTTGTACATCTAATGCGGTTAATAAGGTTAACGCTTTGGCGCGTGACTCATCGTTAGAGTAACCTGCCAACATGGGTAATAGTGCGACGTTATCAATGATATTTAAAAATGGAATTAAATAAGGCTGTTGAAAAATAAAGCCAATTTTGTCGCGCCGTAATGCAGGTAAATCTTTAACTTTCCAGTTGTTATCATAAATAAGGTCATTTCCCAAGGTCATGCGTCCTGCTGTTGGCGAAATTACTGCACCTAAACATTTGAGTAGCGTACTTTTGCCTGAGCCAGAAGGGCCAATTAAGCCAACCACTTCGCCAGCTTCTACCTGCATATTGACGTTTTTTAAGGCATCAAATGCCGAGTCGCCACTACCATAGCGTTTTTTAAGCTCTTCAATAAGTATGCCGTTGTTCATAAGTTTAGCCTCCAATGGCTTCGGCAGGGTCAACTTGTAAGGCAATACGAATGGCAATTAAACTAGCCAAAACGCAGATAATTAACACTGTAAAAAAGCCAATGAGAGAGTCGCTGGATATTAACAACACATATTTAGGAAACAAAGGAGCGGCAAAGGTCGCGGTAATTTTGCCTACCGCAAAGCCAATAACACCTAAAGCCAGTGATTGTTGTAAAATCATGGCGGCAATGGTGCGGTTGCGCGTACCAATAAGTTTAAGTACCGCAATTTCACGAATTTTATCCATGGTTAGGGTATAAATAATAAAGGCCACAATCGCGGTGCTGACGATTGCTAAAATAATTAAAAACATACTAATTTGTTTGGCAGAGGTTGCAATCAACTTTCCTATAAGAATGCTTTCCATTTGTGAGCGGGTATAAACCGTTAAATGTTTCCAGCGGCGAATAGACTCTGCCACTTCATCGGCTGAGCTATACGGTTTGATACGGACAAGAATCGCATTGACTAAATTATTGCTAAATTGGGTGTCACTCTGCTTATTAGCTTCGTAGATATTATTAGTGTTAAGTAAGGTATTAGAATCGGCACGGTGGCGGCTTTGCCAAATGGCATAATTGTCTTTTAAAAATTGTGCTTCTTGAGCATCTTTAAGCGGAATAAATACCATAGGGTCGCCACTTGACGATACCATGCGCCGCGTTAAACCCACGACGGTATATTGATTACGGCGAATTTTGATAACGTCGCCAAGTTTAAAGTGCGTAGCAATGTCAGCAACGGCTTCGTAATGGCTACGTGTAATATGTCGCCCTGCGATTAAATAGGGTGGCCAACCAACAGTACTCGCGTGAGTAGAGGGCATAATCCCCACAACCATTGAGCGAATATCCTTGTTATTTTTGTGTATTTGCATGGTTAAATAAGTCACGTTGCTGGCTTTGGCAACCCCCGAAACGGCCAATACAGTACGATATAAATCATCGGGAAGACTAGAAGATTCGGCATACGGGCCAAGTGTATCTTTTTGTACCACCCATAAGTCTGCACCACTATTATCCAAAAGAGCTTTACCGTCAGCAACCATGCCACGATAGACCCCAGCCATAATAAGCGTGACACCAATTAACAAACCAAGACCTAAGCCTGTAAAAATAAACTTTCCCCACGCATGATAAATATCACGCCCAGCCAAACTAATCATTTTATGGCCTCGGTAATGCTATCAACGACGCGTAGTTTATGATGTGCAAGCAAGGCTTTTTCGCTATAAACCACAATTTTGTCGCCAACTTTTAAGCCTTGTGTAATTTGTACATCACCCTCAAGCGTCGCTTCCCCTAAGCTAACTGGCGTAAAATAGGGTTTGTTATCTATGATTTTCCAAACACCCACTTGTTCGCCTTGATGTTGTATCGCCGCATTAGGCACAACGGGCGAGGCAGGGAGCGATGGTAAATTGATGCTTACTTCTGCCAATTCGCCCAGTAAGGGCAGAGGAGAAGGGGTAGTGTCAAAAACAACTTTAGCCATTGCTTCTTCGGTGATGATATCGGCCTTGGGTTCAACTCTTAATATCTTGCCTGTTAAAATTTGGTTTTTGTGTGAACGTAACACAATGTATGCAGGTAGCTCGGCACTAAGCCCTGTAAGGTTTACTTGGTCAAAGCGCACATTAATCCACAGGCTTTGTGGGTCAATAAACTCAATAATAGGTTGGCTTGCTAATACCGTTGCCCCTAACTCAGCCAAACGCGCAGTCACAATACCGTCAGCACTTGCTATTAAGCGAAAGTTTGCTTTTTGGATGTTTAATGCCTCAATGTCTGCCTTAATGCGTGATAAATCAGCTTTAGTGGCAGCTAATGCTGCATTGGCAAGCTCTGATTCTAGTTTTTTGGCTCTAACAATATCCTCACTCACGGCATGAGCAAGAAATAATTTTTTATAGTAATTTACTTGGTTGTGTGCGTAGTTTTGTTTGGCGGTTGACTCTAAAACAATAGCTTCTGTGCGCTGATAATTGGCTTTTTGTGACAGAATTCGAGCATCAATATCAACAACATCCATTAAACCAATGACTTGTTGTTTATGCACTACATCACCCACATTAACGTCCAAGCGTGTGAGTTTACTAGTGCTGCTTGGGCTAACTTTGTAGGTATAACGTGCTTCTATCGTGCCAATACCAAATACCGCAGGCGTAATAGCGCGAGATTGCACCGTTGTTACTGTGACGGCAACAGGTGCTAGAGGGCCTGTGCGTAAAGCAACATAAACCAACAACGCGACTAAAACAAAAATGACGACAACAATACTCATCATTCGATATTTTGTGGTGGATTGTGTCATTTTTTGCCTCCAATACCGCGTAAATAAATGGCAAATACTTGAGGGGCTTGATGGTGTATATGCTGTATATTATCGCTTAATAACGACTGAACCACTAAACCTTGAATAGTACCTACAAACATAGTAATAGCCGTGTCGATATCAAGTTGTTCATCTACTTCGTGGTTGTTTTTAGCGTTTTCAAGAAGGCTGTAAAGACGTTTGCGGTAGCGCGTCATAATGGTTTGTACTAAGCGTTTAGGAGCTGTTTGGCCACTACGCTGTAACTCACCAAACATGATACGCGGCACACCTGAATGTTCTGCGATAAATTCAATATGAGCGATAAACATGGCTTCAAGCGCGGCAATGGGGGTGGGAGCATGACGTGCTGCGGCATCAATACGAGATAACAAAACCTCGGCAACCCATTCCATCACGGCCTGTAAAATAGCCTCTTTGCTTGAAAAGTGTTTAAATAACGCGCCTTGTGACACGCCCATATGTTTAGCAATCGCTGCGGTGGTAATTTCATTAGGGTTTTGCTGTGCGGCAAGCTCAACAACCGCATCAACGGTAATGGCACGCCGCTCATTAGCAGGTAAATGTTTGGTCACAATAAACGCCAAAAGAAAGTGAGTAATTACTATCTTAGTAGAAATTTTAATCTTGTCAAGTGAGGTGTTATTACAGTAATAACCATGAATATATTAAAATATCGGCTACAATCTATGAATATTCATTGATTTAACCCTAATTAATTTACAATATGAAAAACTATGCCATCATTTTATTTTTATTGTTGAGTGTGAATAGCAGAGCCGACTCATTAGGCGATTTTATTCAATATTTAGCACCACCTAGCGACCCTACACCTGTTGCCTTAAAACCCATTGCCAAACTGCAAGAAGCGGCAATGGCGGCGATTAGTTTTGTGGGCAAACCTTATTTTTGGGGCGGAACTAACCCCGACCAAGGCTTTGATTGCAGTGGTTTGGTGCAATATGTGTTAGTGCAGTCTGGCGTAAAAAAACTGCCCCGTACCTCGCGTGATATGTATGCCGCAAGTAATCCTATAGATGCCGAAAATTTAGCGGTAGGTGATTTGGTTTTTTTTGATACCAATAATTCTGGCCAAGTAAATCATGTTGGTTTTTATGTAGGAGAAGGACGTTTTATTCATGCGCCCTCCACAGGCAACACCATTCGTTTAGATAAATTAGCCCAAAATTATTGGCAAAAAACATTTATAGGCGCAAGGCGCGTGCTTAAATTAGAGTAAATGGATAATTGTTCATGGCTTGATTGAGAGAAAATCATTATCGCTTTGCGTTTACCGTGTTAAAATACAAAGATTCTTTAGCTCAACCTGAGACCCTGCAATGTTTAGCAATATCACTCTTGCCCAGTTTGACCCTGCCTTAGCCCAAGCCATTAGCCAAGAAGATGCGCGCCAAGAAGCCCACATCGAATTGATTGCTTCCGAAAACTATTGTTCGCCTTTAGTGATGGCCGCTCAAGGTTCTAAACTCACCAATAAATACGCCGAAGGTTATCCCGCCAAGCGTTATTATGGTGGCTGTGAGTATGTTGATATTGTAGAAAGCTTGGCCATTGACCGCGCTAAACAATTATTTGGTGCAGATTACGCCAACGTACAACCTCACTCAGGCTCACAAGCTAATGGCGCGGTATTTTTGGCGTTATTAAACGTAGGCGATACTATTTTGGGCATGAGTTTGGCACATGGCGGCCATTTAACTCATGGTGCAAAAGTCAACTTTTCGGGTAAATCTTACAACGCGGTTCAGTATGGTTTAAATCCAGAAACAGGCGAAGTTGATTACGACGAAGTTGAACGTTTGGCTGTCGAGCACAAGCCAAAAATGATTATTGCAGGTTTTTCTGCTTATTCACGTGTGATGGATTGGCAGCGTTTTCGCGATATCGCCGATAAAGTCGGTGCATATTTAATGGTTGATATGGCGCACGTGGCAGGTTTAGTCGCTGCAGGTGTGTATCCTAACCCAGTTCAAATTGCTGACGTAACCACCACAACAACCCATAAAACCTTGCGTGGCCCACGTTCTGGTTTGATTTTGGCGCGCAAAAACGAAGAAATCGAAAAGAAATTAAACTCTGCGGTATTCCCAGGTATTCAAGGCGGGCCACTGGTTCATGTGATTGCCGCTAAAGCAGTTTGTTTTTTAGAAGCAATGCAGCCAGATTTTACAGCGTATCAAAAACAAGTGGTTGTAAATGCCCAAACGATGGCTGCGGTATTTATTGAACGTGGTTATGATGTGGTCTCTAAAGGTACAGACAACCATTTGTTTTTAGTGTCATTTATTGGCAAAGAGTTAACAGGTAAAGAAGCTGATGCCGCTTTAGGGCTGGCAGGCATTACCGTTAACAAAAACGCAGTGCCAAACGACCCACGTTCACCTTTTGTTACTTCGGGTATTCGTGTCGGTACACCTGCGGTTACAACACGTGGTTTTGGCGAAGCCGAAGTTGCTGCCTTAGCAAACTGGATGTGTGATATTTTAGATGCACCTACAGACGAAGCCGTGATTTCTCGTGTCGCTAAACAAGTGCATACTATTTGCCAACAGTTTCCTGTGTATCAAGGTTAATGCGTAGCTCCCTCTCTCTGTGGGAGAGGGTTGGGGTGAGGGCTAATAAACCCTATAAAAAGGCGCAAATTGCGCCTTTTTTGTTTTGTAGAATATGGGTTGATATAGATAACTATCGTGTTGACCAATTATTGGTTTCTAAATTATTGAGTTAATTATGCATTGTCCTTTTTGTCGTGCGCCCGATACTAAAGTGATTGATTCACGTTTAGTGGGTGAGGGTGAGCAAGTGCGCCGTCGTCGTGAGTGTGTCGCCTGTGGTGAGCGTTTTACTACCTTTGAAGGTGCAGAATTGGTCACACCTCGCGTCATAAAGTCGGATAATACGCGTGTGCCATTTGATGATAATAAATTACGCAAAAGTATGATGCATGCCTTACAAAAACGTCCTGTTAGCATCGAAAAAATAGACCAAGCTATTTTACTGATTCAGCATAAACTCCGTGCATCGGGCGAGCGCGAAGTAAAATCACGTTTAATTGGCGAAATGGTGATGACCGAATTAGCCAAACTCGACAAAGTGGCGTATGTGCGTTTTGCCTCGGTGTATCGAGATTTTCAAGATGTAGATGCCTTTAGAGCTGAAATTGAAAAGCTAAATCAACATGATGAGCCACAACCATGAACGATGTTTTGTATATGGCCAAAGCGATTCAATTAGCGCAACAAGGTTTATATACCACGCAGCCTAATCCGCGAGTGGGTTGTGTGGTTGTCAAAGACGGTCATATTGTGGGTGAAGGTTTTCATGCTCGTGCAGGGCAACCTCATGCCGAAGTCTTTGCACTACGTCAAGCAGGCGAGCAAGCCCAAGGTGCAACCGCTTATGTGACTTTAGAACCTTGCGCTCATTATGGCAAAACACCACCTTGCGCCAATGCCTTAGTACAAGCAGGGGTGTCGCGTGTGGTGATGGCAAGCTTAGACAGTAATCCTTTAGTGGCAGGCAAAGGCCAAGCAATTTTACAAAATGCAGGGATTAGCACCACCGTTGGCGTTTTAGAAAGCGAAGCCAAAGCATTAAACCAAGGTTTTTTTAGACGTATGAATGGTGGTTTGCCGTATGTGCGCCTAAAAACAGCCGCCAGTTTAGATGGTCGAACCGCGATGCAATCGGGCGAGTCTAAATGGATTACAGGGTCAGATGCACGCAGAGACGTACAAAAGTTACGCGCTCAAAGTGGGGCAATTATTACGGGTATTGGTACAGTATTGGCTGATAATCCGAGTTTAACGGTGCGTCCACCAGACTGGTTAGCTTGGAATTATGGCGAGCCTGTACAACCGTTGCGCGTGATTTTGGATTCGCAGCTTCGCACACCTTTAGATGCTCAGATTTTACAAACAGCAGGCGTGGTTATCGTCACGCAATGTAGTATGCAACACCCTCAAGCCTTGGCATTACAAGCCTTAGGGGTTGATGTTTGGTCGTTTACGCCTCCCCTTTATCAAGGGGGAGCTAGGGAGGGGGTTCTAAAGCAAGTATTACAAAAACTGGCCGCATGTGGTGTTAATGAGGTATTGGTAGAAGCAGGTGCAAGCGTTGCAGGTGCATTTATGCAAGCTAATTTAGTTGATGAGTTAATTGTGTATCTTGCCCCCACGTTATTAGGCAGTGAGGCAAAACCGATGTTTGAGTTGCCTTTGAAGTATATGGCGCAACAACAGCAACTTAGTATTACTGATATGCGTTTAGTTGGCCAAGATATACGCTTAATAGCTATGCCTCTCAAAAGAGTATAGCTATTAAGACAAAAGCTCCTTGAGGACAGACACATAGGTCTGCCCCTACAAAGTTTATTGTGCGTTTGCTACGGCAGCCTCTACTACGTTACTTGTAGGTACAACAGGCGTTAGAATCTTTTCGGTTAAGCCGACTTTATTGCCAAATACTTGTAAGGCAATGTATGTGCGTGGGCCTTGAAAATACTCTACACGTAAAGTATGAACGCCTTTGTTTAAATTAACGGTGGCGCGTGCTGATGAACTGGGTCCATGTAAGCCATCATGGTTAATTACTAGCACATCATCAATAAATAATTTTGAGCCATCATCACTAATGATTCTAAAATTATAATCACCTGCTTCGCTAATGGTTAAGGGGCCTTGATACCTTACGCCAAAGTCTTCAAAACGGTCGCTAGGCACTCCCGGAAAAGGTTCGGTAAATGGGCGTGCGTCAATATCAATAGCACTTGTAAATAATGTGCCAATGGGGGTTAAGGTATTAAAATCGGGTAGTTTAGATGTTCCTGTGGCTAAAAGATAAATCTCACCTTTCCATGCCGCTTTAGACGCACCGCCAAAGTCGGTATCGTCGGTAACAATAGTACCAATATTGACTTCTTTAATATCAACTTTATTAACCACGTTACTTACAAATTTAGCCTGTAATTCTGTATTAGTTAACGTGTTAATCACCTCATGCATGGCTAATTGCCAACTGGCAGCAAATACGGATGCTAAGGTGGCATAAGGCACGCTAGTCAGCGTTGTGGTGTCATTTTTGCCGTCAATTAAACCGTCACTTAAATCAGCAGCAAGCTTTTCTAATAGATCAAGTGCAGGCGTGTTGCCTGCTATGCTGGCAGAGGCCGCCTTAACCAAAGCTGCCAGTTGTAAAGCGTAAGCACTTGCGGCATCGTCTGCAAGTTGTTGGTAATCGCTATTTTGTCCAATAAGAGCAGGTGCTTGCGTAATATTACTAATACCAACGGCATCGCCAATTTTTTTGTTAGCATCAATGATGTTGGTAGATTTTTTGAGACCATCAGGCTGTTTTTCGGCATGTTGCACCGCTGCTTCGGTAAAGACACTTACGCCTACATTACTGTTATCCGTAATAGCACTTGCCGCTGCACGTAGCGTAACGCCACTAGGTAAGTCTTGTTCGCCTTTAGCTTCATCAAAATACTTGGCTACGCCACCACCAGAAACCTCAATCAGGACATCTTTAATATCTTTAGGAATTTGGAAGCTAACCTTGCCTAAATTGCCTGTATTAGCTGTTCCTATAGTTATGTTGGTTTTGGCGTTTTTTAAGGTGACTTTGGCATTTAAAATTTTGCCCAATGAAGGGGTAACTGTCATTGTGTTGGTAGAAATAGTAGTGTTTGAGTTGTTGTTAGATGTTGGTGCTATTTTGTCTTCATTTATTAGTCCATATTCAAGGTTAAAACCACCGCCTTTAGGCGGTCAGATTTATC